>Ga0210059_1000141_pt1 | contig 69536 bp, 39 predicted proteins | sample Ectturendosymbi2_FD_188042 | JGI IMG/M metagenome (GOLD analysis project Ga0210059, IMG submission 188042) | Ecteinascidia turbinata endosymbiont from Florida, USA - Sample 2 (SPAdes) (version 2) | ecosystem: Host-associated > Tunicates > Ascidians > Unclassified | place: Key West, Florida... | reverse complement strand
AAGTTGTTTCAATGAAGTCATTTGAGAGAGTATGCCCGAGCGAGTTTATCAACCGCGTTGCGCAATATGTGCACATGCTCACCGTTAGAATGCATACATTTTTCAAATTTACTTGTTTACTGATGTCGTTTGCAAGGCATCTGCTTTAAAATCGATTATTTATCAGCCTTCTCTAATAATTTTTATTGTGTTTTTTTAGATGAGTACTTTTTTCTGTAAAATTAAAAGACTAACTTCTGCTTGATCGCATTTTGCAAAAGTGGGAGATGAACGTGCATTTACATCGATTTAAAACAAGTTTCCGTATTCCTGGAAAGTACAAGTAGGGTTTATGAATTCATTTGAAAAGAATTATCACTTGTAACTACTACAGCTGAAGGTCGGAGTCGGTCCGGAGTCGGAGTTGGAGTCGGACAATCGAAATTGCCAGGAATCGGAGTCGGATGACGGAACTTCCAACTCCACAGCCCTGGTGGAGACTAGTTACTTTCGTCACATATTGATGTTTATTACCACATAGTGAGTGTGAATGCAACTCATCACCAGCGTGAAAAACTTATTTTTCAGCAATCCTAAACATATCCGGGAGGTCAAACCTCCCATACCAGATCATACCCTAAATACGCCCGCATTTCTGCATGGAAGACACCAACAGGGCAAGAAGTGTTCTCATATTCTCATTGGAAGGAAAAGGTCGGGTGATGAGAGTTTCTTTTTTTTACAGTTAGTGTGGCTCGCTTAAAATGAGCACTTCTAAGCTACATCTTTCATCGCCAGGGGAACACTTCCAAAAGCTGAAATCATGATTGATCAATTCGCTCTCCAGTACCCAGAAACACAAATATCTGTATGTAGGCTACATAAACTACGTTCTTCACAAGGCTGCTATTGCGAATAAGCTGATTCATGCAGAAACAAGGGACTCACACTCAGTTTACAAATTCAGGGTTGCGGAATCGGAGGTTTTTGGGCGGAGTCGAATTCCTGACAACACTGGGAGTCGGAGTCGGATTTTTTTGTCCGATTCCGACTCCGGATGTCCAATTGGATCATTTTTTTACATCACACTCCTAAATTGGGAATTCCTGTTGAAATGGTACAATTTCTTTTGAAACTTTGTTGACACAGAGATATCTTGTTGTGTACCACGATTTCCATTAATTTTAACGGCCAAATTTCACTCCCTTTATGTTAAGGAGTCGGTGTCGGAAATTTTGGAAAGGTCGGAGTCGGAAATTTTAGAAAGTCGGGGTCGGGAGTCGTATATTTTACCTCCGACTCCGCAACCCTGTTTACAATACAAGTACTGTATATATGTCAACAATTTCAGTTGTTTTCATGTGTAGCATTGATCAAGCTAAACTGTATTTGAAAATCTATCTAAAACGATGCATCACAATTTCGAGGACGTCAATTACCCGGTTTGACCCTCCAGATTGCGGACCTGACGAGTCGTGCTTTTTACATTCACTTTGGAGCAACAAAAATAGCTTTATTGCAATAAAACAGTGGTTTTCAATCTGTGGTACGCGCACCACTGGTGCCATGCGAGGGCTTTCCAGGTCATAAACGAGCTTCCGGGTCACAGGCAAAGGTAGGTGGATTTAATCATGCATTTTTGCAACTCAGACCACAAAGTAACAGAAACGCATTGAAAAACATACAAAGGGTAGAAAATTCGATTTAATCTAAATAAAAAATGAAATGACTAAAACACCTGAGGGCTTTGGAATTCTGAAAATTGGTGTGATCTGCATATTTGAGACACAAAGGGCTGTCGAAAGACCTTATGGGTCAAGTACTCAGCAAGCCCCATTGTTGGCAGAACAAATCAGTACTAGATTGAAGACGTTTCAAGTAAAGAGGAAAAATGAAGTGACCAAACGTAATAATGCGAACATTACGCAGAAGTTAGTAACCAAAAACAACATCAAAGAAAAACAAAAAAACACAGAGTGTGAAAAGAATATCTACTTGCAGCGAGGGTGGTGAACACTTGGAAAGGTGAAGTGTTCTACAGAAAGAACAGGCACTATATACAAATTACAGAAAAATGGAACAAAATGACGAACGAAGAATTGAATGACATATTGGCAAGAGAAAAAGATATTTTTGCATTGTTTTCCAAATGAAAAAGATGAAAGAGACTCCAAGTTAAGTTTTCGGGAATTTCAGACCAAAGTTTGAGACCAATATACTGTACAAACCCCTTTTAGGACCGCAGAAGCCGATATATCGGCCCGGGCTTTTCCAGCCATAACTAGCCAGCCGATAGAATTAAAGAGCTGTTCAAACTCTCTAAAAAGCAAAGTCTAGCTCCGATTTAATAAAATCCAGGCATTATTGTGTTTGATCTTTTTTGGGGATGAGGTCATGAGTGGGTGGCAGAGGTGAGCGGATATTGATTTTTTGACTCCTGATCCATATCCGAAAAAATTTTGGATATCCATATCCAATCCTTATCCGAAAATTTCTGAAATTTAGTATCCGATATCCATCCGTATCCGAATGCGACTTGTTAAATATGAAACAAAGAGGAAGTGGTTATAGGTCCACTAGTGGACCTTCATTTTTGAAAACTTATTCATCCATCGCCTGAACCATGACACTAATCAATGACAATTATGCAGTAGACTGCACTACCCTTCATAGAAACTTAGTAAGCCCAATCCATAAGCCTAAACCTAACCCCTAAACCTAACACTTGTCAAACTTAAACCGCAAATCTGTCACAAGTTTGGAAACTTTTGAAAAAAGTAACTAAAAACCGGTACCTACAACCAAAACGAAAGATGCCCAATTATGGCAAGAGTCAATGCGAAAACCATTAACACAGTAAGACACGTCTACCTGACTGCCATGACAGTGCTGCTAATGTGACAAACTAAGCGTTTATTCTAACCGTGTCACTGCCAGCAGACCTATAGCCACTACCAAACAAAAACACCCTGTCATTTTTTGACCCAATCCATAAAAATAACATCACATGTTGTGCACTTTCAATAGGAAAAACAGAAAAGTAGTGTGAATTTTGCTGCCAGAAGTACAGTATCTACTGTGGTTATTTTTCCATTTGAACTGTAGTGTATCTGGCGTTGTCTAATTATAACATTCTGTTCGTGGCACTAGTAGTTGGTACGATGAACCTGGTCGAGTGGGAATTCCTACTGTGCGAGTGGTCGTCGTTTGGATTCTCAGCATTGTCGCTTCGTCTCGGCTAATAGAGACGACTCTCTTTATGATAAAACTTTTTATGTACGCTACAGAACTTTTTTCAAAAACAGACACAGGTTTACAATTTCGGCTAGGGTTTTAGGTTATATGGCAAAGAAGATCAGCTAATCCAAGGATATAGTCCGTGTCATGTGACCAATGTTCAACCGATCTTGTTCAGCTAATTGCAAAAGAGCTCCAGCATTCAATCAATTAGTAAAATAAAGAAAATAGATTTTGTAACACTCAGAGTAGATCACAGTACAAAATATACCAAAACTATGTAGCTTACAAAAACTACAAACTCAAATTCTCTTTAAGCAGTTGACTGTATAAAACTTGAGGTAGAATGTTCAAATTTTTAGCCAAAAGAAATATAGCTTTAAACACTGAAATAGACCAGGGTGGCAAACAGGTCGATCGCATTGGCAGTTTGATCGTCGAGTGTCACTTGGTCGATCGCGTGTGATTTTGCATTAAACAGACAAAATACCCAACAAGAACATTTTTCAATCAATATTCCAGAAAGTACATAAAAATGATCAATCAATTGGTTGGTCATGTATATTCTTTGTTGTCTCTTGTGATGGCTAACCATGCCGCGAAGGTATTGTAATATTTTCCTACTGCGTGGCAATCATGATTTAGGCGTAACAAACACTTTTTTGCCTTCTGTCTGTGCATCACTTACTAAGGCGATGGTACACTGTATTTGCACATGTGATACTCAATCAGAACCGTCGCCAGAAAGTCGTCAATAGGGGTGCTTTACTTTTGTTCGGGGGGGCTTTACGTTTGTGCAGGGGGGACTTGACATTCAAATTTGACAAAAATTCTACTGATTTATAATGTTTAATATTTTATTTTGGGGGGGGCTTGAAGCTTTGTTTGGGTGGGCTAAGCCCACCAAAGACCCCCGTGGCGACGGAACTGTACTCAACTTTGGCATTTTGTATTTGAGACTATATTACCAACTGGTCGCATTATCAAGAAATTTTCTAGTCGATCCCAATCGAAGACAAGTTGGCCACCCATGAAATAAACTATATTGGCCCACATAACTGTTAACACACACATATCATTACTTTTTACGCCACTCAGCATAGCAAAGCAGCATACCAGCAATATAAGAGCAGTTTACTACTTCCACTTCGCTGGAAAAAAATCTACGATAAAGTAACAAGAATTATTATTGACTGTGATGAGTGCAGCACATGCAGACAAAATCATTTTGATTTTTTGTGAATATAAAAACTATAGTAAAGAAAAAACTAGCGCCACCATTTGTGACATCTTGAATCACTCTCAGGGAAATTTCATTACAGAAATCAAACGAATATCCTGATCCTGTCCTGATCCAATTTTTATCAAAAATAAATATCCAAATCCAATCCTGATCCAAAAAAATCGCAAGTATCCTGCAGGATATCCAATCCTGATCCTGTCCATGCTCACCTCTGGTGGGTGAGGGTCAAGGTATTTGGCTTGACATCACTGGGGCTGGAGAAAAAATCAAGTGGCAATTTCTTTGTTATTTCTTCTAAAAGTTTAGGCGAAAACTGCATTTTTAGAACCTTTGATTGGCGTTCTAGCCCATAAGTGGTTAGCAAGTTATGTCCAATAAAACACAAATTAATTGAATAATCCCCTAATAAATTCCCAGGGGAAAAATAGTAAAACAATTTTTAAAGTAGGATATTGTGATCAACACAATAAAAAGCTTTATTCAAGTCTAGGAACAATGTACATGTTGTTAGTTTGTTATCATTATTAAAAATCATGTCATCATAGCTTGCAGCAAAAGATAAATCAGTATAGAATGGTTGGTGCGCAAACCATACGGCTGCGGGCTTGGAATTGAATTACTTGAAACAAAAGAGCACAATGCACTGTACATCAATTTTTCAAATACTTTGGAGAAGGTTGCAAGAACGGATATTACCTATTTGGAAATTCGGGAGTGGTTATTTTAGGAATGGGTGTAATTTGAGCAAAGTTTGAAATGATCGAAACTTTGCTTTGTGCCATACACTTAAAAAATTTTCAGACAGCCACGAAAATATAAGTAGACAGTTATAAAAACAGCTGGAATGTCATAAGTTTTAAAAACAGCTGTGTTTCCGCCGTTTCAACGCCTTGTACTACGTTCTGTTTTGTCTGTTTTTATCGACCTGCGTTCTGCAGAGTGTGTGTGTTCATACGATGGACTTCGTATCTGCTCATAAACAAATGTATTAAAATTAAATTAAATAAGAGTTTGATGCTGTTTTGCATTTTAGAGATGAAATTATCTGACTTCCTTCAGCAGCAGTTGTAAGTGGAAATGAATATAAATTGGAAAATGTATCATTACGAAAGTCTTTTAAAGATGTAGGAGAGGGTCGAATTTACTTAGGGTCACATAATTTTTTTGAATCTATTATAGCAATTATCGCACACTACTAGTCTCTTTGCGCTATTCAACCCCTGTAACCAAACATTCCCCACGGTTACTTAATTTGAACAGCTGTTATTTTGAACAAATTTAGTAAAAATACGCTTCTAGTCTCCATGATAGCTACAAAGTTTAAAAAGTCGGAATCGTCTTGCTGCACCTGGAGATGATCTCCGATGCGTTGTGAGAGACGTTCTGCTCCGCATAGATCAGCTTGTGGAAAAAAAACAGTTGCAGCCTTCGCATTAAATTGTTTTTGTTAATTCATTTGTGTGTGTCAGTACTCACAAACAAACTTGAGCAAATTTTGTTCTTCTGTGTCAGGTGTTACGGTGTCGGCAGCCTTCCATTTTAACAACAAGGAAGCTAAACGTGAGCTGAAAGTCAACTTCAACAACGAAACTCTGCCCTTCTGCTCCGAGCCCAAGCACCTTGGAGTAACGTTGGACACGTCGTTCACTTGTGGCCGACACCTTGAGTCACTTCGCAAGAAGCTAACATCACGCGTCGCGCTCATGAGACGGCTTGCTGGCTCTGGCTGGGGTGCTGGAGCAACAACTCTGCGAATAGCCGCCCTAGCCTTGGTGCACTCAACCGCAGAGTACTGCGCGCCTGTCTGGTGCCGCAGCGCTCATACTCGCCTCATCGACCCCGCCATCAACGACGCCTTGCGAATCGTGACCGGATGCCTGCGTCCTACACCAGTGGACAACCTTCCAATGTTCGCAGGCATCCAACCTGGTGAGCTTCGTCGCATTGGAGCCACACTGTCTCTAGCACGTCGTGCCATGGAGCCTGGACATCTGCTCCACTCAGCACTCACTTGTCCACCGAGTGCAGATGCACTGCGCCTCAAATCGAGACACCCATTTGTACCCGCCGCACAACAACTCATTAGTTTATCTGACAACAACAGCATACGTGCGGCGCAGTGGGCGGATCACCAAGGGAATGCGGAGTGGGCGGACAAGACTCCGGATTTTCATCTCCGACACTGGAAAGACTCCGGATTTTCATCTCCGACACTGGAAAATACCCCTCCGGAGTGACCCTCCCAAGAAGAGCCTGGGTCCGACTTAGCCGCCTCCGCACCGGTGTCGGACGTTTCCGCTCCTGTTTGTACAAATGGAGTATGGCTTCCTCTGCGGCATGTGAGTGTGGCGCAGAAGAACAAACCGTCGACCATGTCCTCCAATGTCCAACCATCGACTTCCTCATGGACTGCATGGCCTGATGGTTCTCGACGATGAGACAATCGAATGTCTGCTCAACATCTGCCCCGAGATCTAGTGCGGCCAAGTAGTGGTTAGAAGAACTGGCTCAAAAGATGAAGAAGATGTTACGCAGCGATAGTAAGAAACTACCAGGCAGTATGTGATCATGCACAATGTATTTGAGAACGCCTTTAATACAGACAATTTTAGATTAATCGTACTTGCATGATGCCATAAAATTACAGGGCGGTCCGAAAGGATGTATCCAGGTTTGGTAAAGGAGTATTTTATATTGGAAGAAATGCTTCGCAAATTTTTTTCATAGGCCACTCTTACAGACATCTAAGTTTAAACGTGTGGTGCAAGTTTTTTCCTCGCACACCGCCATTTTGCGAGCACAGCTGAATAGTTTATAAAGCGCTTAATCCAAGTTCCTGGGCGCTGAATCATTGTGGCTACTCGCACATTAAAGTTTGCAATGAGCCAGTCCAACATTTAATCGGGAATTCTTCTCATCTCCTTTCGAATATTATTCTTGAGCACATCAATAGTTTGGGAGTTGTTAGCATAGCCCTGTTTGTTAGGTATCCCACAAAAATGGGGAAGGTATGGAGAATGTGCCGATGGGAGATGAACATGTCACCGGGGAATTAACGATGGGATATTCGAGTGAAGATGCATTGGAGCAATACTGCATTGCTTACAAATCACAGTATCCATGTCCACTCCTCGTTTCTGCCTCAGTGCCAGGATGAATTTTGTTCTCATTAGTTCAATATATCGCTAAACTGTGTTCACAGTTACCGGACATCCATCAATATCCTCGAACCAGTATGTTACGATAATTCCATTACGACCCAACGCGAACTAAACAGTCACTTTTTCCACACTAAGTGAGCGATACCGACGTTCATGCGGCTGAGCTTCAGGCTAAAACCGCAATATTTCGTTTGTTCACGTGACCACTAAGGTGTAAATTTGCCCCGTCACTGAAAAAAATTGAGTCCAAGATATCAGGCTGGTCTTCGATTCACTGACTGATGGATTGCCCAAAGGCATGTATCTCATCTTTATTTGCATCGGTCCGAAGTTCCAAACAAAGTATCTTACACGAAAACAGGTGGAGGTCCTGGTGCAATATACGCATAACTGAATTCTTTGAAAGATCTGCCTTCTGGTACAAAGCACAAACGTCCTCTGGATTTTCTTTGATACTACTCCAAACCAGTCCCGTCGCCACGGGGGGCTTTGGTGGGCTTAGCCCCCCAAATTGAAATATGAAACACTAAAAATTAGTGGAATTTTTGTCAAATTTGAATGTCAAGCCCCCCTGCAGGAACTTAAAGACCCCCGCGCAAACGTAAAGCCCCCCTATTGACGACTTTCTGGCGACGGTTCTGCTCCAAACAGTGTCTCACAGTCATGATGTGATTTTCTTTCCTAACTGAGCGTGACCAGCCACTGCGACTTTTAATGTTATCCTGCACGCTTCCCCTCTCCTTGATTTTGTCCAGTAGACGCTTTATTGTGAGTCTGGTCGGTCGGAGCGTTTCTTTCTGGAAAGTCCCTCCGAAATTGTCCCTAAATTGGGACAACTGATTTCGTCTTGAACTTATCCTCTACACCAGTGGTTCCCATCCTTTTTTGATGCATTCCTCCCTTTGATCATTTTGGAACTTTTCATTCCTCCCCCGTGGAACGTCCATTTCTCCCTGTTCGGGTTCGTAGGCTAGTATTAACTACAATCGGAACAATGGTCTTTATTGACGACAATAACTTGATTGATAAAAGTAGGATAAAACTATCTGAATAAGATGTAAGGGCTGATGATGCGTAATGTTACGTGAAATCGATTTCCTATTATAATTTTGCGATTGATTCCTTGCTTGTTTTACCTGTGGAGTGGAGTTACTTGAATACAGATATGCGCAAGTTTGAATCTTCGCAAAATGATGAAAGCAGAGCCCAGTCGGCTGATTCCTCGAAAGTTTACAGAAAACCTAGAGCTTCCATTTGTTGTCAAATAATGGCACTAAAGTTTGTCAACAAAAACGTGTGATAGTCCACTAAATAACTTACAAATATGAAATGATATAACTAATTCAAACAGCCAGTGTCAACTTAATAAAGAAGTACAACACTTACAATGAATAACTTAATTATAAAGTGGAAATTCCTCCCCTGAACTCATAAAATTCCTCCCTGGGGAGGAATTCCTACCCGGTTGGGAACCACTGCTCCACACAATCTTTATTCTCTCCTGCACGGAATATCTTGTTGCTTGATCCACTGAAGGTGGGTACTAAAACTTTGGAGCTCTAACTGTGATTTATCTGGGAAACAGGCGCCTGGGTTAATTTGATATGAAATGATAGCGATTATAAAATGGATACATCTTTTTGTACCACCCTGTATATGTTATTGTACGCAGGTTGTTCGTGCTGAATCCAACTCAACTAGAATCGTGATCCAAAAAATCCAAAAAAAAAAGCTCGGCTAAATTACCTGAGCCTTTACAAGCAGAACAGATTTGTGTCACTGACCGACCGATCTATATACTTGCAATGACCAACACATTTTCATACATGTCACTGCTCTAGCTTATTTGTAAGAGGTAATGGTAGATTTGAAAATGTGTTAATAGTAAAAGACACATAACTAGTCTTCAAAAAGCTAACACGAAATTCGTCAGGAAGTTAGGGTTTGATGCAGTGGCGAATCCATACCTGTCGTGGAAAGGGCAGTCAAAAAAGGGGCGAAAAGACTTATTGCCGAAAGAATGTCTTAACACTGCGGTAATCGTACAATTATTACCTAACTTCGAAATGAAAACATTTCATGTTTTGCAGCACAGCAGTTTTCGTAGTTAAGCACAGCACAGCAGTTTTCGTAGTTATAGAAAAGTGAAGTGAAAATTCATCGGTTTTTGCGAACCAAAATATCACCCAGAGTGTCCTGATAGTTTCTTTTGTTTTGTATTGTGTAACGTCTTCACTCCCACACGCAAGGCGCTAGACTTTAAACATGCATCGCAGTAACAAGGAATACACAAATACATGAAGGAAGACGAGGATACACACATGGCGGTAGTAGAGAGTATACGCTTGATGGCGCTAATATATTTACTTTGATGAAACACAAGCTTTTGAGACATACGCATGAATGAAGTCATCATGATTATTATAATGTCGTACTGCGATGACTTCCAAGTACATCGATTTATAAAATGGAGGAGGGAGCGGGAAGCTGCGAAGGACCAAGGGTTATCTAGGCTGCAGACCTCCCAAGGGCGAAGCTGCTTATAGTGTAACTACTGTTTTCACATATTCAAAAATATTCGTGTATGCTAGAGAGGAAATGCGTCAAAAGCTACAGACCGCTGCAGCACCGCAATGGTGTCACGAGATTCAAGAAGGTTGAGAACAAGTCGCGCCATCATGCTTTGCGGAAAAGAACTTGCTGTCAATGCATGCTGAGAACGGAAATTCGCTTGCTTTGTATCTACAGACTAAGGCATCCCGCTGCTTAATACACTGGTTTGATGCGACCAATTTTTGTGAACACAGCAACAACAAAACGATGTAATATTTAACGGAGATACTTCATGACTTTACAGTTTCCACTGTAACGACGTTAAGTAATTAAATCAAACCACTTGGTTTATGCACACCAATCAATAAGAACACAAAGTATGCTTCTATTATCCGAGTTATACATATTTCTTATGCTCCTCCAAAAAAAGTGCCAAACACGTTTTATTTTATATTTCTGAAGGAATTCTTGACCAGATTTCTATTGCACTATGTTTTATCATTCTAGCACTTGAGTTTGAACGTGCTTTTGGTAAAGCAAATTGTACATCGCTGTCAGAGCGGTTGTTGCTGCTTGTTAAGCATTCACAGTCAGGAAACAATTGTATGGGGCGCCGTTCGTAAAAATATCATATCTGACAGATTTAGCACAAATACTGCTATATCTGCACATATTTAGCTATCATTGCGCAGAGATTGCTATCTCTGCACGCATTTAGCTATCTCTGCGCGGAGATAGCTATTTCTGCGCGCATTTAGCTATCTCTGTGCATATTTAGCTATCTCTGTGCATATTTAGCCATCTCTGCGTATATTTAGTTATCTCTGCGCAGAGGTGGTTTGAGTGTTGTTATTTCAATAAATATTGCGTTTTGTGTACCAGTGTTGGTTTTACGAACTGATTTACCTTAGTGGATATTGCATTAGCGCAAAGAAAGTTTGAATGAAAGTTCAGCTGTTCTAGCTGCTGTACTTGAAGAAATAAACCACAAAATAGTTAAATTAAAACAAATCATTTAAAATAAAAAATGACAAGTGTGAGACGGAAACCCCATACACATGAAATAAAAAATCATAAAACTCAAAAAATGTGATTTAAATCGAAAAAATCCACTTTTAATAAAAAATCAGATTGTTTTGATTTTTTTTAAATCATGATTTTTGTCAACACTGACTATAGGACGAAACTTACAAGTCCTGCTTGTGTCTGATGCAATCAAAAGAGAGCTTCCGCTTTGACAAGGACTGTTTGTTGTTATTATATGAGTGGTTTCTTCCAACAGTCTCTGAGATGTCGAAAAGTCAATGGACGTGTCCCCACCGACCACAAAACCCCAACCAGTTTCGGTAACAAAATCTGTAAAATAAACAATTAAGTTCATAAACTACGGGTTTGCTGCAACAAAAAAACGTTTTACGAAAAAGACAAGTTAACAGTATCAATATATACGCCCACTTCTACTACGCAAACCAGTTTTAGAATAGGAATTTTCATCAGTAAAAGATGCTCTTTGTGTATCAACAAAATAAAACAATGGACGTAAGATTTTCAACACAAAAACTTCGAAGTGGGCATTTTTCCAGACTTGATCTCCAACTTGGCAGCTGCATTTACTTACAAAAATTATATAAAAACATAAGGTATTTGTAAAAAGCAAAAGTAACTCAAAGGGTTCAAACTGACCTAAACGTTTATCCACGCCAACCAAAATATATGTAAGGCAATCGGTCACCGCAGGATTGCATGCTTTGACGAAGAATTCCCACTTCAGCGAAGTGTGGATGTGTTTTGGAAATGGTGTGGGAGGCAAAGTGAATTCCGATACCACTTCAAATAACCCGTCGGTCGAAACGTTTACGTACCATGTGTTCTGTGTATACACGTGGAATTGATAAAATGGTCGTATAAAGCCATAAAAACTTTATTCCTGAACAAAGTCTGTCTTAAGAAAACGTTTTGCAGGCTGTCTTACATAAATGTTAACACAGCAGGAAATTCCTTTACAAATCAGTTTTGCTTCCTCTACTTTCCATGTATCAAAACACCAACTTTTTTAAAATAACTCCTTGCCAGGAATACATCGTTGTCAACATTGACAACTACGTCAAGAAAGCTAACAACTCTTATTAACATTTAATTTAATTTATTTATTTTCTTATCTTAGACCAGGGGTTCACAGCCTTTTCGCTCTTGCCAGCCGCATTACGATTACTTTTATGAATCATGGCCGCCAGTGCGTTCAAGATATTTTTATTCTTTACGTTGTTCTGCTTCCACACACTGAGCCTTGCCTGGTTGCACACGTATATTTGGCCGTTATTCTACTAAGCATCCTCAGAAAATAGACGAAGACTTTTTATTAATGCACGGCTTCCATATCTTTTATTAAAAATTAAATGTGCATGGCCGCATGCATCTTTTTTGGAGGTCGAAGGTTGTGCACCCCTGTCTTAGAATATACGTCCACATTGCATGGTTCAGTAGCACTAGGTTACTCATGAAATGTTGAAAGCAGTAATTCGTTGCGTAGCACAGAGGAAAAGTTCGTGCATACATTCCCGCAATACTAAAAACGAAAAAAACACCGAAAAACCAGGCCAGCAATCATAACAAAACCTCTCACCGTCACCACCACACAGAATAGCGGGATAAAAAGAAAAAACTGATACGACATAGTCGTATACCACTGAACAATTGCGTTATTGTTTCCATTCAAGCCATTAGAGGTATATAGTTAAATGGGTCCCCTTGATGCCGATAAACTCATCGATTTTCGAGAATATAATGCAAAATTTGATGAGCAAAGATAAGGAGGTTTGCCGACCATGTCAAATATCTTATTCTTGGTGTATTACTTCATGCCACACTTAAGTATAATAATGGCACTAAGAGGTTGATTGTACAGCGAAAAGCTCAGAAGCCCCTATGCTCAGTGATCTTCTCCAGCTGAAACATTGTGTTTGGTGCTGAGTGCATGCCACTGTATGCCTAGAAACTGTGGTGCAAATACACAAGTTGAGCATTAAACGCATCCACATTGCCTACATCTATCGAATTTTACACTACTGTACATCTCAAGGAACGTAAGTACTTGCCCACATCAAGTTACCCATTTCGTTCAGGACGTTTGATACCCTAACCAGAAAAAAACTTGCATGCTTTTGTTCAATTAGCTTCAACAATTCCCATCTTCATCCAGTTTTCAGTGCGCTTACTTCAGTTGTCTGATGCTTCTACAAATCCCAATTTTTATCCCACAATATAACGCTATAACGCTTAAGTATGACGAATGCAATGGTTGATGGTGCTTTGTTTCCGTGTTTGTTCCTCTTCAGTATTGACTGCGTGTATCAACTAGCACCTACCCTGCGATGCATTGTGACTAAGCATTTTGTATTCCTTGCAGTGATTGAGTCTCGAGACTTGGTCTCGAGCAGTGGCGTAACCAGAGGTTTGAGCCAGAATGGTAAAACTTAGCTCAAGGGGGCCTTCTAGCCAAAATTCAGAAAAATAGGTGAGAAGTGGTAGTGCATCGGATGTGGGTGTCACACTAAAACCAGCAATAATCGGAAGACTCCAAAAACGCAAAAAAACAACCTATTGAAAAGCAAAAGAAGAAAAAATACATAAATATAGGCTGTATGGGGCCCGGCTTTCACATTTGGCTTTCCACGAGGGGCGGTTCGCACCCTGTCCCCCGTCAGTTATGCCACTGGCCTTGAGACGAGTCTGGAGACACATTTTTGCGAGTCTCGGTGTCGTAGGTTTCAGGTCTCGTCTGTTTCGAAGGCTGCAGGTCTCGGTCACGAGCCTATAGCCTTGAGACTTCGAATACTGCAACGATATGGCTTAGGAAAAGTTCGGTAATTCAACATGTTCTTTGCTGTATCTACAGGGAAGAAATAACCAAAGCAGGTAGGAAAAATGCCAGAAATTCAAAAAAATTTCAAATTTGAAGCGGTGATGACGTTTTTTCGAAACTTTGTAGAAAAATTTCGGCATAATCCACAAATTTTCAAGTCTCGGTCTGGAATTTCAAGTTTTAGGCATACACTAAAATGCATTAGACTCGAAGCAAAGCAGGTGTTACAGCATCAACGATGGCCACTCAGCGAAAGTTGCAGTGGAAAAGAACATAAACGCAACCACTTGCTGCGGCATTAACGATATCTAATCACGAGTACCTGGTGGTTTTGAAACTGATAATTTCTCTCCCACGACGAGTTATGCACTCGTAAGGTAAGGGTAAAGTTACGTCTCAGTTCAGGAAGGGTAGCTGGTTGTCGAAAAATGCTGCATTCGATCTTCTGAAGAAACATCATTAGTCACGACAATTAAAATAAAAATGTCAAGACCATCACGCTAAAAACTCTCGAAGGAAGTATTTCATAGCGAAAAACTTCAGAAATAGACACGTGATGGCCCAGAGACTAAGGTCTTGTGTTTCAGATCAAACATAAAGCAAAATATAACCAAGTTTACCTGTAAGTTTGGGAAACATTTCGCTTTAAGGAAATCTTTAGTACGTAATAACGATCAACGCGTTTAGTCAGTAATAACGCAAAATAAAAAAGCGGCAAATATAAAATTGAAACGAAATTCAAACCAGAACCTATAGGACTTAGCCTATACATGACCTGTCCGCTCGGATAATTTAAGTTAAATTTATTTTGCAATCAGACACGAAGTCATTGTACAAGCACATGTCTGCACAACGCAGGTTGATAAAAAGACACAACATAACGTTTTACAACGGCGTTGGAGGCAGAACCACAGGGTTAAGCGGTCAAATCGGCTGAAAACCGGCCCTGAGACAGAGGTGTACTGTATACGAAGGGGGCAAGGTACGCAAACACTTAGCCAGTCACAGCGTTTCCCTCACATCGCGCCCCCATTTTCTAAACTTATGCAGATTGCCATCTGATCTCAGTATGTTCCAACGCTTTGAAGCTGGACTAGCTTACGAATTATTTCACTGCGCATATGTCAAAATTAATGTTTGGTTATTTTCGCCAGGCCCGCTGCTTTACCGCATTCGGAATGTGTTTGTGATTGGTCCCTTTAGGCTTGCTATGTTTTGTGATTGATCCCTTACTGTGGCATGTCTTTGCTTAGCACTCCTCAGTAGCGTGGCCAGCCCAAAATTTTGGGAGGGGCCAAATATTTTGACTTCAAGCTAGCAACAATATTTTGAGATCACCTCTCAAAGCAAAAAACGACAACATATGCTAGAAATTTGAGGCGTCACGACCTCCTTGGCCAGGAGCGGATCCAGGGGGGAGATTGCCTCCCTAAAACTTCCGAAAGCAACTTTATTTACCATAATTTTGTACAATTGGGAAAATATCATTTTGTGGTCCATTGTTTTGTCACAGCAGTGTTGAGTAGCATAGTTCATCTCATCTCTTACAGTAGCAAATGTGTTTTGAGACTTGACTATAGGGTTGCCTTGACTATAGGATTTTAGATAAAAGACTTTCTAAGTCTATCTTGGGATGTTGGCCTAAATCTGATCGCTTGCTTCTTGTAAAAACTAAAAGCTAGCAATTTCAATGTAAACATGATTGTTGCATACGCACCAACAACAGATGCAGATGATAGAAGAATTTTATGACTCACTGGATGAATTGTACAGCAACTGCAAATCACAGGAAATAAATATTTTAATGGGAGACTTAAATGCTACTTTGTGAGAAACATGGTAAAACTGTTGGACCACATGGATTGGGAATGCGCAATGAACGAGGAGAAAGACTTATTGATCGGTGTGAAGAAAAGAAACTAGCGATAATGAACACATGGTTTGCAGATCACCTCAGACGACGTTATACATTGGCCAGCCCTGGTGACCGTACAAGAAATCAGATTGGCTACATAATGATCAATGAAAGATATCGGTCCTCTGTATCTAATGCAAGAGCCTATCCAGGAGCCGATGCAAACAGTGATCATAATCCAGTAATTGCAACTATCAAAATATATTTAATGGCTCTAAAGCACCCAAAACGAAAGCCAAGGTTCTTACTTGATACTCTCAAAAATCCTGAAAACGGCGCAGACTTCTCTAAGGCTGTTTTTGAAAGACTTCCAAAAATTCAAATTGAAGAAAATTCCCAAATTCAATGGACAAATCTGAAAACGAGTGTTATTACAGCTGCAAACAATGTTATACCAAAAGAATCCAAGAAGATTAAACAACCACATTGGGTAGCTGATGAAATTAAAAGCCTTTTTCACAAGAGAAGACAGTTTAAATCAGACCAAGAAAAGTACAAAAGAATAGATAAGGAAATCCAAAAGCAATGTAAATGTGCTAAGGAGCAATGGTTGGAAGAAAAATGCCAGGAGATTGAAAGATTCAAAGACATCAACATTAAAGAAATGTTTAAGAAAATTCGCGAAATAGCCAGAAAAGGACCCCTACCAGCATCCAGAGGCATGCAATTACCAATTGGCCGTATCTTGTGGGAACCTGACGATATAGCAAAACGTTGGGAGAAATACATAGCTTCTTTATTCCACGACGACAGAGAAGATGATGATAAGATAGCTTCGTACGAATCTGGCCCTTCAATATTGAAAGAAGTTCGAAGGGCATTGCAACATTGCAAAACCGGGAAAGCGGTAGGTCCGAATGAGGTGGTTGTTGAGATGCTAATTGCTTTACAAGAGGATGGTGTGGATGTGTTATGGAGTCTTTTCAAAAATATATATGAAACTGGTCAAATACCCTCCGAACTACTCAAATCTGTTTTCATTGCCATTCCCAAAAAATCAAACGCTCTGGATTGTGAAAACCATACAAACATCAGTTTGATGGCTCATACTCTAAAACTGTTTCTGAAAATCATACTTCGGCGCATTAGAAGAAAAATTCTATTTCCATTACAGTCAACAATATCAAGATTGGACAAGTTCAACACTTTAATTATTTAGGTTCCTGGATTAATACAGATGTGGTGTGTGGAAAAGAAATTAGACGACGCATAAATCTATCAAAAAGAAGTTTCAACAGCATGAAAAACATCTTCAGAGATCGATAACTTTCCATACAATTAAAAACAAGACTTTTGAAATGCTTCGTGTGGCCAGTACTCATGTACGGCTATGAAACCTGGACAGTAACAACAAAGACCAGGAAAAACTTAGAAGCAGCCGAAATGTGGTCCTACCGCAGAATTATCCGCATTCCATGGACAGCGCACCAAACTAATGTGTCAGTCCTTCAAAGAATGCGACAAGAGCGTAAACTGCTTTGTTGTATAGAACAAAGACAGCTCAAATTTTTAGGCCATGTTATACGCAAAGGAGAGTTTGCAGATCTTGCTCTGAGTGGTAGAATCCCAGGAAAACGTGCAAGAGGTGCCCAGCGTTTTACTTTCATCCATAACTTTAAAGGCTTGTGCAAAAATCCTGGGAAATTATGGGAGACTGCACGTAACAGAACACAATGGAAAAACATCAGTACATCGAGGGCTAGATCGGCCATGATACCGAAAGAGAGAGATAGGGTTGCCAGACGGCCGGTATTTTACCGGCCTGACCGGTATTTACTGCTAATTTACTAGAGGCCGGTAAGAAGCCAGTATTTTAAAAACTAGTGCCTGAAGCCGGTATGTTGAAAATAAATAATTTGCAGTAACTGCAAAATGAACTAACGCAGAGCTTCTCAAATTATGATCATTCTAGTAAAGAATCTTGTTAGGACAATTCCTTCAGCGAAGTTCATACAAGGCCAAACTGTTACTTGTGCCTTAACACTGTTTGTCGCTCCGTTTTCCCTCTTCCTTTGTTTAGTCATTTAGCATCTTCGGTCGTCCTAAAATTGACCTGTATGAGCATTCCTTTTGGCAATCTACCGTGTAACCGTTGTAGGTGGGGTTGTTGTCTGAGATACCACCGCAGGCTATAATCAAGGGCGTACGCAAGGGGGGGTTGAGGTTAACCCCCCCCCTTGAACTTGATATTTTATAAAAACTTTATTACCTGCGCAAAGGAGATTAATTGCTTTCGCATACTTTTTGCTTGTTAATTTTTCAACTTAATGCAAATACCACGAAATAAAATTACATGCAAATTTCAAGGAACATTGTAAATGGGCTAAAGTAATAATTATGTTTTGGTGGGAATTCGGGCTATCGTCTGCGTCCAGAAACCACCTCACCACTTTTTGCAGTCCCTCCGTCCACTATACGCATGTTTAAGATTGTGTTCCGCGATAGTTCACTTCATCCAAAACAATTGTGTTTACTTTGTCTGCTGTGGGTGATCAGCGCAAGCGCTGATCGCAATGGCTACATTACCAATTTCTGTAGCATGATAGAACTGTTGCACAAGTTCAAAAACAGCTTATTTTAAAACATAGAAGCATCCAGGAATTTGATAATGTCTCAGCAGGGAGAAAGAAAAACTGTAAGTTTGCTGGACTGCTATACATAGCGAAAAATTTAGAGTTTTCTTACGTACTTTATGCGCATTCTCAATTCTTGTGTAGTTTGGCAAGATTCGACCTTGCAAACTGGGGTGTGCGCCAGCATGTCCAGCCGCACACTTTCTATGCTCGACTGCTCGTATGCGACAAGATATCAGCGCAGAACCGTCGCCAGAAAGTTTTCAATAGGCGGGCCTTGCGTCAGACTTGGACAACTAGAATTTTTTTAGCTTTTCTAAATTAGATTAGAATTAAAATTAGAACTAACTCAGCTGTCAAAAATTACATTAGAATTAAAATTAGCGGAATTTCGAAAACCAGAAATTTAGCTAAAATTAGAATTACAATTACGTAGACACAAATCAAAACGACTATAATCCAAGTTCAATTCATGCCCAAATGTAGATTCTTTCCACTTAGCATGAGAATAGCAAATATTTGTGCGGCAAGATTGGCGCGCTTCTCGCTGTATAATTCGCCTAGATGGCTAAGGACCAGGCCCGTAACCAGGGAGCCTCCTTAATTTTTTTCTTCCCCCCTGGAAAAATGTGTTGGACATATTTTAAAAAGTTTGGGCCCCTCTCAATAAACTCTTCGCCCCACCTGGTGTCCCAAGCTCGTTACGGGCCTGCTAAAGACTCGTTCCGACGGAGCCCGCCCCATGTCACTGTCATACCCAGTTCTTCTGCAGCAGCCTTCAGTTAAGGGAAACGATGTTCGCTTTTCCAATACCCTAAACAGAGATCTTGCAAACGTTTCGATAACAACTGTTATCATCTTCAGTGCATAGCAATCTTCAGTGCATAGCAGATGATAACAGTTGTTATCGGAACGTTTGCAAGATGTCAGTTGTATCGTTTGCTTTGGCCGTAGTATTTATTATAAGGCTATTTAGCACTTCCGCTTTTCGTGTACCTAAACAGAGATCTCCAAACTTTTTTGTCTAAACTTTTACACATCAAGTACTGGACGCCTTACGTAATTTAATTGTTTAGGGATACCTTACTTTCTATCAAATCAACAAGTTCTTTATAAATATATTATTTTTTCGTTATTGACAAAATGTCTTCGAGGGCCGGACTTGGCCCGCGGGCCGTAGTTTGGAGACCCTGCTCTGAAACATCACAGCTGACTGACTGTCGCAAGTATGTACCAGGTGACTATTGTGGCTTCTACGTGTGAGTGGATAGGCAATGTGACGTAATAATAATAATAAATTGATGAGGTCACTACTGCAGCTGTGAATGAGAACAGAAATACATTGAGTTTTTACTCAGAACCGTCGCCAGAAGGTCTTCTGTAGGGGGGTTTTACGTCTGTGCAAGAGGCTTGACATTTTAAAATTTGATAAAACCACTGATTTATAGTGTTTCACATTTCAATTTGGGAGGGCTTGGAGTTTTGTTTGGGGGCTAAGCCCACCAAACAAAACTCTTAACTAGAATTAATTTAGTTGTCCAAGTCTGCCTTGCGTTTCTGCGGGGGAGCTTGAAATTCTAAAATTGGCAAAAACTCCACTGATATATAGTGTTTCACGTTTCAATTTGGGGGGCTTGGAGCTTTGTTTGGGGGGTGGATAAGCCCACCAAAGCCCGCCCCGTGACGACGGGACTGCATCAGCGCAGCCTCATTTCGCAGTTGTGAATTGCTCTGACGTAGTGACGAGTGTGTTTTACTCCCCGGTTTTCACGCGCAGCCTGATATTTTTGCAGTTATGAGCTGCTGTGTCGTAGCGTTGATTTTATTTTCCCTCGATATCCTAACTTGGAGCGCTGATAGTTTGTATCCAGTGCAACGACACATAAAATAAGGATAGTGGCCCACTCGGGTGCAGACGAATATGCATATTATGTCAACAAACTTCGCCAAAACGTTGTTTGGAAACATGAATATGACGTCAAAATGTGACGCCACAAACATCACACAACAAATACAAATGACAACCATATGCCACTGAATGAAACACCCCATGAAAATTTTCTCCGTACGCCACTGAGGCTATTGCAGGAAGAATGTAGGAAAATCATAGAAATGGACAGGACGACAGTGACATTGTAGACACTAGCGAACCTTTCACAATCACGCTGTCTGAATTGAACAGACACATAATTTCGTCAGCGGACTAGAACTAGCTCAAGGGCCAACGAATCATCCGGGAGGTAATCTCTCACCCAGTCTTAGTGGTCCAGGAGGTAGTGAGAAAATTTTTGAAGAGTTTCAGGTGAGCTAGAAATGTTTGTTGCAAATTGAAGTGAAAGTAGCACGAAAGAAATCATTAATTGTGCTATGGTGTCCATACAGGCAATACTACTGAAGAAAAGCAAATGCCATCAAATTGTACGGAAAGATGTTCACTTCAGAAATGGATCTACAACACGCAAAATTGGGTACGCTGTAAAAGGCGGAGCTCCGTGACAGCGGAGCTTGGTTGCGGAGGTTTGATGACGTAACCGGAGTTGCTAAAACCGATATTTTGCGTTGAGCAATAGAACTAAACGGTAGTAAAAAGAATTTTATTGCAAAAGGTGATATTACGCTACGGTAAAAGAGGTCTTTTCTGAAGTTTGATAATTTTTGCTTATCTGAGTTTCACAACGGTTCGGGGACAAAAGAATAGGTTTCAACAGTTGTGAATGTATAAAATTTTTAAACATCGCAAACATCCATGTAGTAGATGTTTGGGGGAAGCGCATATTTATTTGCAATAATTAAATAGTTTTCCTTTGCTTTTTTTCTGTTTATTCCTTTTGCAAAACGCAACTTTTTTCCACTCCGGTTACGTCATCGAACCTCCGCAACCAAGCTCCGCTATTTACGGAGCTCCGCCTTTTACAGACAACCCAAAATTGGATTTCACTAAATGCGCTAGTTTTTAGAGTTTCAGAAAACGCCCCCGTTCACACTAAACACTGCAGGTATTGTTTTTCATTTAAAGTAAGTTAGTTTGCTAATGCTAACACAGGGTTGTAATATCGACTATGCTCACAAAGCGTACGTTTATACACTGTTCGAAACATTTTCAAATCAATCATTGCACAATGATTGTTGTTCCCACATGGGAACTTCATGAAATTGTAATGAAAATAACACGAAAAATAAATGCATTGTCAAAAACGCGTTCATTTAAAAAAAACATTGTTCGAGAATCCCGTACCATTAAATATGCGCTTACGAATGCAGCCTAGATTTGTCACTTTTGACAAAATGGCCGGTATTGTTACAAAACGCATCTGGCAACCCTACTTGACTACCAGATAGTACAACCTTATTGGCTGGATCCACCCTTGTCCTTGTCCCCTCTGGGTACGCCTGTGGCACCCTTCCACTGCTTGCCAATCTCCATCAGCATGCATAATTGCTATCGTGTAACAATTTATCCCAAAGCAAGTCAATAAGCACCCAATTCGTTCCAACTGCAACCAATCCTCTGATAACTAGTTATGACATTGGATTCGTGGGCAGACAAGGCCTTTTACAAAAGCTTTAGAGCCGAGCGGCGTGGGTGAGCCGTAAGCATTAAGTTAAAGATTATTACATTTGTATCAGTTATTAACCTTAATTTCTGTTGCGCAAAACGTATATATACTTAACACTTCGTAGGGGACAAGATCGTAAAACCCCTCCAGATCAACGACATATAGGACATAACACATCGCCATCAAAATTAACTTCACGCGACTAATACTAGTCTCCGAAATTCATTCCCACTCAATTCATCCTCACAGACACTCAAACAACTTTTACTAAACATTCTGTCTGACCATGCTGACAAGACAAAAACGAGCGCTTCCAGTGACAATAGACCAAAGAAGTTGCCAACCTTTACCTGCATTCATGGCAAGCTATTTTCAGTAATTTTAAAAGAGGTGAAACAACGAACAAGTTGTTGGATTAAAAAAAGAACTGATGGAGCATAAATGATGTTTGCATAATGAAGCGCTAGTTTTAGGTACAAACGAAGATGTGCTACAACGAGCCCTTAACGGGATTAGTCTTGTGGATGTGTGAGGATGACTTTTGTGAAGAACAGCTTTGGCCGAAATAAACTCAACGAGGTTGAGTAGTGTGAACATTAGTAGTTATAATATGTGATAAGTGGGATGAGTTCTGTTGGATGAGCTTTTACCTGATGTAAAAAGTCAGATGAATGCGCGCGGATGAGCCGGTGGCTTAACTCATTTCAAATATTTTTCGTTCCAAAACCCAAAGACAGTTACGAAGGGTCTGCACACTAGACCCGATTGGAAGATATTACAATATTTTAACAATTCTCAGTGAGACTGTTCAAAAACCGACACCATTCATCTGAAACGCTGTGGACTGAACGCTGTCAACAAGCACTAACTAGCCTGCAGCGCTCCAGCCTTTGTCGATGGCGATGCAAGTTAATTTGTGTACAGCACAAACCTGAGGACCACTGTATCCGTTTTTCTGAATCAGAAAGGCATCGGCAACTGGTTGATCAAGATATTTGCAATCCAAGTGAAACAATCCAAAGACTATTGCAGGATTTAGACAAACAGTATAAAATGCTACGCAATAAATTCCGCTCACGCTTGTCTTCATTTTGATCCGAACTCTTCGAGTACCGAGAAGCATGGCTTTCACTGCTGCACGCATCGACGACTCTATGACGTCACAAAACAATTGGCAACGACAATGGTAACTACACGCATCGGTAGTTTTCGACGCGTTTCAGACTTGGGCTTACCGGTGACCAAATAAACTTGGACAGTAACTTGGTATATACGTCTAACTCAAAGTAGCCTAGGTTGGGTTGGCGTACTCTTACCTCCCCTGGCCTGATTTAAAGTGAAACCAAGTGTAAAAAAATACACATCAACCTTACGTGCCACGTCTCTAAAGAATGAAGGCTTATCTTTGAACACCAAAATAAAATTAACCAGATACTCATACTGCATTGCATAGCCATATATGCTTCGGCTAATTTTATTTTCTTTATTAATATTTATTTACTGTATTCGTTTGACGCAGTCACAGTTCCACGTCACAGGCGCTAGTCAAAGAACACAAGGATGCAAAATGCTTAGACACAACGCATCATCACAAGGTAGGTGTTAGGTGCTACACGGATGACAAACAATACTGAATATCAGCAGACTCTTAAATAACGCACCAGTGATGACAGTGTTACAGTAGTGGGCTACTGCATTTGGTCATTCTCATGCAGAAACGTTACACTTACTGTGGTCGAAAATCTGGTGATTTATAAAAGGTATCAGACAATTGAAGTGAGCTGAAAAAAAGTTTGATTGAGATGCAAATCGTTGAGCAAAACATGCAAATTAAATTGTTTCTTATCAAGGCATGTGTGTTACAATTAACCTACTGTAATCTATATGCCATTTGCATTACTCCATCTTTGACATGTCTTGTCATTACATTGTTGCTTAATTATCTTAGAATGTTCTAGATGTGGGCTACATTCTTTGGGATATAATTAAATAATGCAAAACGTTTCAAGTGTTGCTATGCTATGGGCAACTCAGATATTAACTTAAACCCAGACAGTTTATTTGCACCACTTTCACATGCATACATTGGCATTCATTAAGCACAAAACAGGGTGTTTTTAACTGCAGTAGAATATTGAGTAAAGGTCAGTTTGAGTTTTGTTTGCCACACAAAATTAAGTTACAACACAACAAAGTCACTTATTACATAGAAGTATAAACTGGGATTAATGAGTTACACTACTTGTAGTTTGTGAAACTTTCAGCTGAAGGTCATGCCAGTTGCAGTGTATTTTATTTGACAGTGGCTATAGGTCCACCAGCAGACGTTCATTTTTGAAAACTTGTTTGTCCGCTGCCTGTAATGTGACAGTAACGCATGACAGTGTGCAGTAGACTGCACTATGCTTGGTAGAAATGTATCAAAACCTAAACCTTAAGCTAAACCCTAAACCTAACCCTTAAACCCCAAACCTAAACCGTAAATCTGAACATAAAAGTTTGGAAACTTTTTGAAAAAAGTAAAAAAAGCCAGTCCCATGAAAAGTGCAACCACTACTATGAAAACGAAAGGCGCATTGTGACAGGCGAACCGAAAACCATTTGCACAGTAGACGTAGACACGTCCACTCGACTACTATGACAGTGCTGCTAGAGTAACAAACTCAGTGTTTTATTCAAACTGTGTTACTGCCAGTGGACCTAAAGCCACTTCCATTTTATTTTAGAGCAAGACAGAATTCTGAAGCTGCTTGTGTGTGAAACTACTGCAAATTGTAAATCCATGTAACAACTGACAAATTTGCTAATATAATAATGAAGCAGAGTGATATACACAAATGTGCTAATATAATATCTTGTGTACAAGTGTGATGAATGGATGTATATTGATGCTGCAACCTCTCAGTTGGTGTTGCGTTGCATGTGTAATTCACCAGTACCATGAACGGGATGTGTGAAGAACAACACCCACATATATATGGCACAGATAAGCAATAATGGAGCACCTTCACCATGGCATGTGGTCTCTATTGTTGCTTGCTGCCACAGTGTGAAGCTTTGCACACTTGCCACCCAGGCTTTCTGATTGCAACAATATCATGGCAATGTGAATGATTTGCTTTTGGTTTCAGACATTGTTACTTAACTAACTTGATGACTAGGGCAAGTTTTTGTTGCAGTAAAAAAGTGAGAAAGTTATATTTATTTTTAACAAAAGTTGCATTTATGCGTAGGAAGTTGCATTTATGCGCACAATTAACTGCGAAAGACTTGACCTATTTTCCTTTGCGCGGACTTGGCCAAAAGTAAAGATTTTCTGCACTTCCACCTCTAATTGAGTTCAGACCCTGTCATATTTGGCTGGAGTTGTAAAACTTCTAGCTTGCAAACCAACTGTTTCGTCGTAGATAACATTAAGAGGCAGCTAATCTGTCATATAGCTCTTTTTCATGCAATCAAAGAGGATAGAACTAAACTGAAATAGTTTTGTAGTATTTTTTTTAATTACACTTACATTTTGCGCAGTCCTTGATAAAAATTGCAGTAAAAAGTTGCACGCAAAAATCGAAAAAGTTGCGTTATAAAATTCCTGGAAACAGCTCAAAACATTGAACTACATATATTTTGAGTATTTAGGAAGCTGTTGGAGGCTGTAAAAAAAAGTTGCAGAAGTTGCAAAAACTTGCCCTATTCATTGATAACTAATCGTTGTTTTTCATGTGTCCTCCCCCTTAATAGATTATTTTGTGCCCTTCAACTTTTTCTAACCTATTGCAACATTGTCTTCTGGATTTACTGTGTCCCCTGCAGTCTACACAAGAAGATATGGAACTTCATCATGATCCATGGATAACCATGTTATAAATTTCTTCATGGTCTGTTCTGTGTTGATGATTTGCTTTTGCTGTGACATGCATTTCCATTGCCAGTACATCCTCATTGTAATATCATGGGTGTTACATGGGTTTCCCATTTCCGATTCCTGTATTCCTAATCATTTCTCTTTACCTATGTGCATGACTCCTTTATTCATTTGTATATTTCTCAACTTGTCATATGTTGCTTGCCTTCCATTTTCTTTTTCATGTAACTTGTAATTGATTTAAATCATGTTTACTATTATTGTGTTTGATCTTGTATTACGCTTTACAATGCTGAAGATTCTATCTTTGATTGTATTGACCTTGTCTTTTTCATGAATGTTCTCTGTTTTTGTATTTAAATGCCTATAGTTGAGAATTAATAGCCTATAGTAAACAACTCATTGGTATTTTCCAAAACATGAATTTCATACCCCATCATCATTCTTTCTGACAGACATTATACATTTCATTTCTCCAGTGTTGTCTACCTTATATAAGGTGACATTTTCATTGTGTGTACCTTTGTAAATACTCACCTCCGACGGCATTCATGTATATGTTCATTGTCAGTGCATCGTAATGAGTCCACCAACATATCTATTAACGTTATTTTCTGATTTGGTGTTCAATTCAACTAGAATTTGACCAAAGATTCAAGTATCAAAGCAGGTTTTCCTTTGTGACGAAATTTTACAAAAGAGAAGGTTTTGATTGATTTTGGGAACTGAGACCTTTCATGCAGTCATAATAACTTGCTTTGTTTTAAAGCCAATGCTTGACCAAATCTTATTGTAGATTATTACCAAAACACATTGCCAGCGTTAGGTTATTTTTAGATGTGGGTCTGGTTTAATACAAGTAAAATAAATTATCATGGTGTGATCAGGTTAGCTGATCCTGAAGTCAAGCAGTATATCATTAACATGGTTGTGGTATTTGAAGATAATTGTGAGCTTGGCTTACAAGAAAAAAAATAAACCACCTGTGAAGTTCAATACATAAAAACCTGACAAAAAATAACTACTCAAGTGTTACACAAATCTAAAGCAGTATAAATATTATTATCAAAGACAAATATCCTAATGCAAAAAGCAGTCATAAGACTACCCAAAAGTGATTAGAAACATTTGTTTAAAACTATGGAAAAGAAAGCAGTGGTTTTGGCCAGTGGAATTAGCGCTAAACAAAAAAGCCCTTTCGTCAAAAAAGTGCAATAAAAGTAAATAACTTGAAGGTGTGGAGGTTTTAAGTTAGTAGTACAATGCAATGGAAACATTAGACGACTTCAGAATAAGAAGACAGCTTGTTAAAAAGTATATGGCTAGCCGATGTTTAAAATAATAAATTTTTAATTAGGAAAAACAGTTATTTTTTCATTTTTTTTATAGCCATTGTGTATTGTGCTTGCATCCAATCTTTTTGTGATGAAATTTTCTCGTTTGACATTGCTTATATTATAACACTACAATAATTTCCAAAAGAGAGCAATGTGCAAACCTGATAATTTGTATTTCTCAATTGTAAAAAATCTGGCTGTGCATTTCCATTCAATGATTTTTAATGAATACATAGGTGTTGGCAACTGTCTTATATATTTACTTTATTAAACAAGTTTTTGAAATCTGATTTAAAATACTCACATCATTTCAGATTTTAAATATTACTGCTTTTGTTTTAAGCAATTTTTCATGAACTTGAGATTTTTCTAAATGTTGCACTTTGAAACATTTGAATTCAAGACAGGTGTCAGTTGTTTTGATCTCAACAAAAAAATATTTCAATCTATCATTTTTACATGATGATTTTCATTATAAACCCCTTAAATCAGTAGTTTTTAGCCTTTTGTACTGCGATCCATTGTGGCAACTCATTATAACCTAATGACCCCTATACGATTTCCATCATCCAGTCGCAAGGAACATGTTAAGATTGGTTTTCAAATCAAGTGGCACGATCATCCTTACTTGTGACCTGTCCAGAAAAGGCTTGTGACATCCACAGAGTTTGTGACACGCAAGTTGAAAGCCACTGCCTTAAGTAATGGATAATTATCAAATATTTTAACATAGAAAAAAATCACTGACAGCATTTTTATATGTGGTCTCAGCATTTTCAAATGTCATTGTGTGACAGCAAATACATAATCAGTTTTCTCTTGCCTTGCCATTTAGCATCCTCATCTATTAGTTTCCATGTATGTATTATATATCTGAATTTTTTTTCATGCATTGACCAATTTATTTTTTTAATGAACCAAAAAAATTAAGTCAATTTGGTCATAATGCTGTTTTCAGTAGTAAAACAATATCTGAAAATGGAAAAACAACAGACATTTTCAAGCTATTTCAGACAAATGATTGAAATGATAGAAATCCCCAGATATATTTTCACAATTGTTGAACTGCATATTTTTCTGATAATATTAGTAGGTTTCTCACTACCCCTAAAATATAAGATTCCATTTATGATAGAGCAAACATGTTTAACAGCTGCCTCTTTTCTTAACTTGTTCATTAGAATTAGTGAATGAAGACCTATGACCTATTGAGCTTAAACCAATATTTGGCATGTACTGCCCATTTTAATTGTTTTGGAAGTTATGGCAACACCACTGTTGTGCAGCAGAAATTGACCTGTAATTTTTCTAAATTTGTTTCCTTTGTTGTGCTAACTGATCAGTTTTGTTGCTGTGCTATTGATAAACTTGAAATTCTAGCCGTTTTTTACAAGCCTGAGAACATTACATTTTATTAGCATTTTCTAATGTCAAAAGTTGAAGAAACTGGTATCACCGTCATTTGCAGTAGATATGATACATTGCTTTTCACCCACATTGCGTAGACATCTACATATTAAGACTAGCTAATCATTAATTTTGATTTTCTTGGTGTAACCACCATACTTGCTGCATCTACAAAGACCACGTCAGCTCAGCAGTTGGGCTGTTGTAAAAATGTTTTCATTTGTTGTTGCAAAGTCATTTGCTTTCAATTCATGGAATGTTTTATGTATTTTGCTTTTCTGTTGCTTGGCCATTTATTCAAGCAAGTATGTTGGATTATAAATGTGTCAACTATGTGAGCTCATCGAGTTTGAATGTTGCATGAGTGAAAAGACGTTAATATTGTAACATTTATTTCACCTGAAAATTGTTGCATTAAATTGTTCAATGCTAAGATGAACATTATCATCTAGTAAGTTGGTACATCTTTCATTCTGCAAACTAAAAACTTAAAGTGGTCAAATCTTTGTAAAGACAATTACTTTGTTTGTTTATTATACATCATAACTTTTGAACAAGAAACGCTAGAAAGTTGATCAAGGTCTCAAAAGACGTGGTTTCTAGCCTAGATTCCAATGAAAACTTCAGCGAAATACTTCCGTCTAGCAGTTGGGCCCAGGTCAGGTATCAGCAGCCAAAAATGGCCAAAAACCTACCTTATGACATCACTCAAAACAAAAACCAAATAATTTTTTTTCATTGCAGACTCGAAGACTTACTGAGTCTTTTGAGGGTTTGAACAGCTCTCTAACACAATCGGCTGAGGAGCTATGCGGTTGGTAAGTCAACCGAAATATCGCTGGTTTTTCCCCGATTTCCAAGTACGATATATTCGTAGACCGGCAGCCAATGTGTCAAGCACCAACCATTTAGGTTTTTACTTTGTCTGATTCATTTTGTAGTCAGCTGATTTCCACAAAATTGGAAACAACACACTCTCTATGTGTATAGTCTTCATATTACAAATGAACTTTGTGGTCTGTGGAGTTTAAAGAATCTGACTAAACTTAGAAATTAGATGATTTTACAACCTTCATAGTATTTCAGTTTGTTTTATAATCTTTACATTTTTTTCAGTTTCTTATTCAACCAATTTCACCTTACTGTTGTATCATGACTGTTTTTAGTAATGACAACATGGAGTAGTAATTTATAGGCTAGAAATGCTATGTTTATTGTTACTGGCCATACTGTAATGTTGTGATGTTATAAGTAGGTAGAAATCATAGCTCTCAGGAAATATATACATTGGTGAATTTTTGTCTGTGATGGTGACGCTCTATATTCAAGATTATTTTTTGCTTAATATGCTTATTTGTCTATGCAGTGCTTGACTTGGGCTATCTGCAGTAGAATTGATCTTGTGAATTTAAGGGTCTTTGTTTGTGTTAAGATCTTCAATGTTTCACATATATGAACTATCTCCGCCTGGTTTTGCACTGTTCACTTGACATAACTTTTCATTGATGGTGACTCAAGTGTAAAAGGATTTGTTTATGAATGTTTTTTGTTGTAATGGTTTTTATTTTTAGTGTTGGAGGTAAAACCAATCTTGTGGTTATGTTTATTAAAAAGCAGCATGCACTAATTGTTATCACCACATATCTTCATTGATGTTATCATCATTTGTTTCATGAACAGGGTTTCAAAATTGGTCAGATTTTTCCAAGAACTTCCAACTTCATCAGTGTAAGCTAGTAAAACGCTGATGAACATTACAGTTAAGCAATACCTGTCCATTGTTTGTCACATGGTAATATGAGATGATTCCACTGGTTTCACTTTTCTAAAGCTTGAGCATATCAAACAGAGATCTGGTTGTTGTGCCAAAGAATGCTTGATAATTACAAATGGCATCATTGTATCTGGTAAGGCGTTTTCACATTGTGGTAAGTGTGACCTTAAGTTGGGAGCATGAATAGTTCGAATGTCAGTGATTGTTTACTGGCAAACAATACCACTTTTGGCTAACATGTGAAAGTTTGTTTGCTCAGAATGTTTGCGTAGCCACATTAGTGAGATGGAAAATAATATGAGGAATGTAAACAGAAAATCCTTTTACTTTGCTTAAACTCACACCTGAAATTCACTACAGTAGCTGATATTAAAGAATGGCATTTTCTCTTTCCCATTATTGTGATCAAGATGTGCATAAAAGTACTGTGTTGACTTCTCTCTTTCTGTTGTCTTATGTAGTATTTGCATTTGGCCACTGTGTCTGTGCAGTAGTCTTACCTGTGTATAATTGTAACTTTAAGTTTCAAAAACATTGTATTTTTTATGGAGTGGTGGTAGTTGTCACGACAGGGCCTATCGAACAACACCTTTCACCAGGCTTTATTCAACTAAAAACATCAGCATGCATCAACACTTGCAGCGTACGTCAATAAACACAAGTGCCTGGTACAAAACTAAACACGATCTTATTCTGACATGCGATACAAACGACCAGGCAAAGCAATGCAATTCAACGCAGCATGCAATCAATAAGTGAAGTAATCAGTGAAGGTGACCACGGGCATCAAAATCATCACAGTAGTTACAGTAAATAAAGCATGCACAACAGCATATGCAAAAATGTATCATTTTATTGGCCATTCTGGAAAGCGTTATTTAAGAATGTGCTGCAAATAGTTGTCAAAAATATGCAAAGCACAAGGTTGCACTATGTGTGTCCACCATTTTTTTATCTCAAATCCTCTGTATGCATTTAAAGCTAATTGGACTGATCCTTTTTTTGTTATTCATGAATTCAACTTGTTTTACCACCAGTTATTTAAGTTTAATTCAAAGTTTACTGTTTGTCTGCTAAGTTGCTGTTTTTATTTTTCTCCACTTTTCTAACAAATGTTTAAAACTATGCTGTATATATTTGATTTCAGTATCAATGTTACAAGAAAAGCAAGAACATAGCAACTAAATCTTACCTGAATAATTCATGTTAATTACCAAGTTTAAAGCAATAACTGTTGACCTCTAATTACCACTGTGATTTTGTGCTTGTTTGTTATGTGTGTTTTATATGATTTTTAGCTGCAGGTTCTTCTTTAATCATGTTGATAGTAATACACTATGATGTACTAAAGTTAGTTCTTTTCATCTATGCAAATATTTGTTAACCATGTCTGGGAATGGTGATGATGGAACAGCCAAAACCTTCAAGGCAAGGTACAGGTGGCTTTTATTTGAGCAGAGTTAATTTAAAATATAGCAAGGGTTTATTTAAGTCAGTGGTTCCCAAAGTGATTTCAGCTATTACCCAAATCAAGGTAGCAATTATATCTTATTACCCTGTTATTTAATTCTGCTCGAATTTCAGGTCCAAAGTTTCTTTTGCAGTGATCGCTCATAATACAGAGCAACATTGTGGTTTTGGTTCTGCTTTAACCTGCGAAGCATCTAATATTACCTCTGGAGGGTAATTTAGTCCCACTTCCGGTACCACTGATATAAGTTTTAATTTATTTATTTGGTTTGTGTTCAACCAACTGCAGGCCAAGCCTGAAAGTATCATCTACCAATACAGAATAACAAAGTCAGAGTGATGATGAAGTTATTATTCTTCATGGCGATCATACAGAATGATTCATCATCAAGTGCACTTGACTGTTTGCTTTACTATCATCGAGTATCATCCTTTCTGATAAAGAAACCATCTTACTATATTAACTGCTTTTTATCAGAAACCGAATGCTGCTGTAAATCAAGTTGTGATCTTCAAATGAAAGATAGTGCTGAATGCTGAAACTAAATTATTTTATTATTCAAGCAATTTCTCTGCTTATATATATTTTTCGTTGTAGATTGTTGATGCTTGGTTCGAAAGAGCATCTAACTCAGGGCCTCAAATTGCTCCGAGGGTCAAATGAGGACTTCTAAAGTAACCTGAGGGCCATGTTATGATGCTGACACAACAATGGTAGTTCCTGAACCTCACTAGAAATAGCTTTCACAGCTTATTTCCTGTGAAAGGCATCATGAGTTAATAGGCAAATCATTTCTAGCTATCTCTATTTAAGAGAAACTTGTTCACTTGCTAGCTGAGCACTTTTAAAACACCAGTGAATAAACTAACTAACGGAAAGGTTAATCATTTCAAAATTCCCAACAGCACCGCGAGCCACACAAAATGCCCTCGTAGGCCACATGCAGGCCGCGTGTTTGAGACCCCTGATCTAACTTTTGTTTTTGGCATTTAACTGTGGTTGACAGTTAATTGTGTAATGTAATAATCATGAGTATTTCTATATAATGTTCTATATATTACCGTAAACTTAAAACCCCAACTGTAGCCAACCAGAAGTCCTTATTCATTATAGTCACTCTTTCTGAATTGTCACAGCTCACATGAATATATCTCTCTGACGTTACCTGTGTTCCAAGTTCATAACCTTACGCACCATTGTCAAATACCCTGTTTGGTAATCACTGTTCAAGCAAAATAGACTTCATGTGACCCTTGTAATGCAGCCACAGTGGTAGCTTTGTTTTCTTGCTTTTTGTGCAATTCCAACAGTAGATGATTTTCTGCAATACTTTCTTATCAAAGGTCAAGAGAAGAAGGTGATGGTTATCAGACAGATTTGTTTGATCGGTTTGGAATTCTACGCTCAGATGAGCCCAGCAAAAGCTCTGATTCTGTTCCAATTGAAGACCCAAGCCTCTTTCTGACAGATGATGATACGAGCGCCAGGGTATTGGATGCTAATACAGTTTCTGGTAAGTTTTGCAAAGTAGTGATTGCAGTTGCAATGCAAAAAATCTCGTAGGTTGAGGTTTTACAAATTAGTTGCTTCTTCTTGATCAGGCCACTTATTTGGTCACCACAATCATTAATCTCTTTTCCAGGTTTGTGTACAAAAAGTTATGAGTACCATTTATTATTACTACTGTTTTGTTAGTTCTACTTTTGTTCACTCTAAAAAAAATAGATTTTGCGATAGATATATTGCAATATCCATAACATCGCTAAAGCTGATGGTTGTTTCTCTACTGCTTGATGTGATTAAACCTTGGTAACGTTTTTTGTTATGTAAGAAAAGTTTTGAATTAAATTTGAAGTCAACATTTTCAGACATCCAAAATTTAATGAAATAAATAAAGGAATTGGCAGTGAATTCCATACCACAGTGAAGCACATTTACTGAGAATATAACGTGCTTGATCAACTAAAGTATATATTAGTTCTTTAAAACTTATCTCAGTGTTTCCCACAATTGGGTTCTAAATCAGGTTTGTGGACTATAATTTTCAGGTTTCTATTATGTTGCAGAAACTTGTACTATTTGTGGTACTGATTTAAACACACCGATTTATCCTGTTTGTAGTACTTCCTTAAATATATACTGCAAAAAAGGCTCAACCCTATTGCATGTGTCAAGGGTTGTGAAAACCAAGAGACACTACCTCTGATTAGCATTACATTAGTACGGCATAATGCACGGGCGACAAGTACACTTCGCATACCGCGATATTGTACTGGAACGTTAATCCATCCTGTGATGTTTTGACTAGATTTTGAAGAAATTATTAAATTTGACAATAACTCCTTGTTCAAGCAACTTAACTTCACAGGTGAAACAAACAAGGAATCAATGGCAAATTTTTAATAGGAAATCGATTTCACGTAACACTACTAATCGTCAGTCCTTAACATCTTATTCAAATGTAAGGACCGACGATGCATAGTGTTACGTGAAATCGATTTCCAATTAAAAATTTGCGATAGATTCCTTTCTTGTTTCACCTGTGGAGTGAAGTTACTTGAATTCAGATATGTGCAAGTTTGAATCATCGCAAAAACATTAAAGCAGAGCCCAGTCGGCTGATTCCTCGAAAGTCTACAGAAAACCTGGAGATTTTATAACTCCTTGTAATTCACAACTTCGAACCTTCATCCTGTTGTTCATGTCTTTTTTTAACAGCAGAATTCGAGCTGCAAGGTTCATAACAGAGGCGGGGAACCTATTTGCTATCACGGGCCGCAAATAACAACTGGTTCCATCTTGAAATTCTACCTTCATCTTACTATGAGGGATGGAGGCTTCTTATTACATTCTATCTTAAGTGCATGCTTTTCATGGATTTCGCGGCTTCGTTTTGACGCGGTGCAGTGTTTTAAATTGGGTAACGGAAATTCTGATGCAGGCCATATCAAATGTTGTCGCGGGCCTCAGGTTCCCCACCCCTGGTTTACAATATAATGATCGAAATCAACCGACTGCGTTTGATACAGAATCCAGGCATGACCTAACAAGTAAACTTTTTCAGTTTCCTCCTCCTCTCATTAGACCTTTTTCATTCATCCTTTCAACAGTCTCTCTTCGATTAAGTTTCAAAATATGCGCAGTTGGTGCAAAACTTAATATAGTTCCATATTAGCAGAAAGTTTTTCGAATCGACATATGTGCAGAATACATATGACGAAATAAAACTGAGTGATGAGAACAACTGTCTGTGGTGTAACTGTACACAAGGAAAGTCAGCAAGACTTTGAATTAGGGGTTGTCTTTTACGTAAGTGTTATTCGCTTCACAGGCAATACAGGCTTGTCAGACTTCCGCGTGCAGCTAGAAGACCTCACCGCTGACCACACCGGTGCTTCGGAAGATTTTTCCAAGACCAGCGACGCACCTAAAACCAGCAGAGCCGCCTCTGGTTCTGCCACCGCAAGTAAGTATCATTAAAGTTTTGCATTTTTATTTTTGACGTAATCCATTTGTGTTACTGCTTGCAGATTCACTCCACGCTGAAATTATGCCCGCAGCATGTTTGGTGAAGTCTCTGGTGGCAGTTGACCACTGAAATAAATCTAAACTTTATACCTAGTGTCAATCAGCCAAACCATATATTATTATTCTACAAAACTCTCAAGCCAAATTGCCACTGGTCGAGCGCTGAGATGCAGGATGTCGACATATTTTCTTCAGATCAGTGCGTTTATCAAGTGATGTTGGATGTCACCAGTGCTGTAACAAGAATGCAATGAATAAAGTAATTTAAGTTACGATCGATATTTTGATCGGCATATTTGCTATTGATTAGGCCAACAGCAAGACGAAACTGAATCTCTCACCGAATTCGAGGAATTTGAGCGTTTGATTAAAGCCAATACTGCTGACGATAGTGATGATGATTTGTCTGATATTCCGGAAGATTTAGAGCAAAAGATTTTGTCCGGCCGAAAAAGTAGAGGTAACTTTGTGAGTAAAATATCCTATACACTTGTGCTTGCCTTCACTGTGTCCCAGTTGTAGATGATATGGTTTCAATGTGATAACATTCAACATGGGAACTGTACTGGATGTTGGCTCCGTTTGGCTTAACAATTTAGGACAAAGTTTATGAACCAACTTACGCATGACTAAGCCAGCAACCTGTCCCAGTAGGTGCCATTGGTGCTTATGGAAACCCAGGATTGAAACATTGCAAACATTGACCAGACTTTTCTTTAGCATTTGTTATAGCACCTACGCCGATAACAGAAGCTTGTGCAAACCACTCTATCATTTGGAGAAGAGACGTGAAACGCAAGCTTAAGATTTTGTTGTTCCGCATGATTACTATTGCCGTCTTTCCATGTTTGTGGAGACATTTATCGCGGGTTTCGGGCGATAAAACCGTCGCAGCAGGACTGAGGATCTTCCATCTGGACTCTTTTTATAGAAAGGACAAATCTTCGATAAACACATGATATAAATAATTCGTGACCCTTAATTCATTAACGAAGTACCATTTGCAGTTTGATATCAATCCATTCAATACTGTCATTAACGTTCTTCCGGTACCAGCTTTTTATGGCAGAACGTTCAAGTAGTTTTTGTTGAAACAGAAGGAAGTTGCTGGTTTGCTGAAAAGCAATTGACATGCCGTTGCTCGATTTGAAAGCTCCTTCTAAAGTTCAGAGTTTTAAGAAAAAAGTATTGTTTTGTAAATAACAAGTATTGCGCAAGTATTGTAAATAACAAGTATTGTATTGTAAATAACAAGTATTGTATTGTAAATAACAAGTATTGTAAATAACAAAGCATTGTATTGTAAATAACAAGTATTGTAAATAACAAGTATTGCGCAAGTATTTTGTAAATAACAAGTATTGCGCAAGTATTGTAAATAACAAGTATAAGTATTGTTTTGTAAATAACAAGTAAAAATCCACGCCTGTTCGTAGCGTGATCCACGCCAGTTCGCCGTTGAATATATTTTATGTTGCGGGATTGCTGGAAACTGTGGCTTCCTTAGTATCTTCAGAGTTTTAAGAAAAAAGTATTGTTTTGTAAATAACAAGTATTGCGCCATTTCCCGAAACACAAGTCATATTTTTCAACTCTCCTGCAGAGAGTATGCGCAGTGGAGCCAGGTCGGAACCACATTCGCCGCCACCACTAACTGCTGCTGGAAACTCCGCCGCTTCCGATATTGAAAACCGAACCGCTCACCGCGGAGGTATTGCTTCGAGTAATGTTTGGATATTAACTAGATTCTCTTTGCTTTTGCGAACTGCCGTATTGCTGTGCGCCATAAACAAATGGTAGACCGGACGATAGACCTCGACTGACAAGGTTTTTTGGGTCGATACCGATATTGATGTTTTTCATTGCTGATATCCGATGCCGATATTTTTGTATTACTCGAGCAGTATATATTTGCCTCTTGAGGCAAAATAAACATCCTGGAGCTATTTTGCCTTCAGCCAAACATTTTCAATCTGCAGCTGAAAGACATTACAGTGCATTTTTTTCTTCAGGCCACATAAATAAAGAAAATAATTTCACAAGTTACAATTATTTTATCAGGCAAAATATACACTCCTGTTTTGCCTTGTGAGGCAAAATATATACTCCTGGAGCTATTTTGCCACCAGCCAATAATGATTGGCTGAACTGGTCACGTGCCAAGTTTGGACAGCATAACTGTCTCAGTTGGCTGTGACATCTGTAAATGGGTCAGTCTGATAGACAAGTAATGCTATGCTTTCAGTGTTGGCAAGCTGTTAGCATCTTCTTGCTTGCATTGTGTGAACTCTAGGGTGAACCTAAACCCTTGTTTCTACGCATTGTACTTGTCACGTGACGGTTTCCACCAGCTGTGTTTGACGAAAGGTCCAATGTACTCTAAAAGGATGGTTTAATCCGTTGTGCCTACTGTAGTCCATAGAAATTTATAGAACTCACAGTAGTCTAACTCTAAATAAAAAAATGCACTAACAGCAAACATGTGTTACGTGTAAGTGGACTTACTCCTTGTGTAGACATATGTGCCTACACTCAGATGTCAAAGTAAAAAACAATGCGCGACGCGTTAAAACCATCACTTCACTGCGATTGAAGAACCGTACAACATCGAATTCTGCGTAAACCTGGGTCCCTCTCTCTATGACGTAAGCACTTCTTGATGCACGCTGAACGCAAGACTGTCTAGCCTAGAGAGACTGATAAAACAGCCAATTGACGCAGAAGCACGTAACCTGGTTGGTTCGCCGACAATCATCTGCTTAGTGCTTACCGCGCCAAACCTATGAGGGAATGTTACGTCATAGAGCGTGTTGTCGGGACTGTTGCACAGCGGTCTAATTTCTATGCATGAAGGCTCTGTGCGCTAGGAACAGAATAGAGCATTTGTGGTAATCAATCAGGGGCAGAAACGAAGTAGTAACTTGGGTTCCCGAACACTCCATGCAGAGCAATAGCGCAACACTTTTATGAGCAAAATTTGCCAATGTGTATCGGCGGAGTTTTTCCGATACGATACATCGGCAACATTGTCATATCGGTGTGCCGATACATCGGTCGAGCTCTGCCGGACGACATCCGCGCTATCGCTAATTTTATGTTGCGGGATTGCTGGAAACTGTGGCTTCCTTAGTATCTTGGTGAAACCCTCGAGTGCGCGTTCAGATTAAATGCACTCCTAAGTTGCGATGCCACACCACTCACTGCTTAACTTCACCTTGAGCGGGTTTGGAAAGTATGTATTTGTATACATACAACCTATAAAATGCTGCTGTGTGGCAAGATCCTCGACATTAAAGCATTCCACGCCACGTTGTTTTCTTAGCGCTTTTCTGCCCCAAGTGCGAGCGAAATTGCGGGTTTGGCGTTAGGCCAATGAGGGTACAACAAAAGGTAGCAGAGATAATGGCGTCAGGCAACCACAAAAGACTGCTCGTTATTCCTCCATTTGTCCAATTATTCGGAGCGGATTGACTTTCCTTGCGGAGACCAGTTGCTTTCTCAGCAACTTTTGTTTTTTTGACATTGTGAAACAAGCATTGAAGATACAGTAAAAATGCGTCTCGATGAGCAGCTGTCTGTGTTGAGATATGTCACGTTTCTTAAGATAAAAACTTATTCGTGCGAGAACTTGCTTCTGTGATCCACGCCTGTTCGTAGCGATTAATTTCGTAAATCCAGAAGCGTCTGATCCGAAGAGTTGAGGTGACCGCATTCCTCTCAAAATCTGCTTTTAGTTTCAACCTTCACTTGTCTATTTTCCATCTCCAGCTTTTTAAGCAGTTGCGAAACAACTTTTTTTAAGCCATGGTGACCTTCGGTTGTTTGTGTTGCGTTTTAACAATGTTTGGTTAGCGAATAAAACACAACGTGTTTCTGTATACTTGCAGACGACGACAGCCTGTTGAAAGGGACGGCTGCCCATCAGGACACTGGATACGTCAGCGCAGGTTTGTTTTTTCTTAAGATTGCATTGCTCAGTCATGGTTCTCCGTTCGTTCGAATCATTCTCGATTGTGAAAATTAAAAGCTGCCCTTGTTTGGAATATCTGTGCTGCAGCCGAGTCAACAAAGCCATCCTAAGATTCAACAGAATACTGTGAAATGCGTGTCTGCTGCTTGCTGCTGGAAAATATCGCTGGGCGTGTGTCTGTTGGTCACGTATCCAGTTTGCAACGCAGCTTGATAAAAGGTGCAAATCACAGGCTTACTTTTTAATAAGCTGCCCGTGGACATTGCCAACCTCTTGTTTTTAATGAGGCCTAATGAGCTTTGGTGTGGTGCTCATGCACAAACACTACACTGCGTTATAACAGTACGAAAGACAATTCGTCTGATAAAAGTGTACACATCGATCAGTTTGTTTGCAAGAATTTCAAGCTATATTTACGGCATGCGTCGTAAAACTTGTAACCAAACCTGCAGCCTGAGTGAAGCCACGCGCTTGACCATTGAAATTGCGATTTATTGCTCACTGCACATTTAATGTTAATGTTTTGTTGTAAGTCAGCCGTTTCGTGCGCTCGCATTTTTTCTGCTTGATTAAAGAATGATGATTTGTTTGTTTTGATGCCTTCGTTGATAGGTATGCGTCCCGTGGTGTGAACAGCTTTCCTGAATGTTTTTTATGTGTAGTATAATTTCCTCATTCAAGAGTCAGTCTTGTACGAAATTAGTTTCATTCCTGAAATGCCGTCTAACTGTTGTAGGAGTTCTTTTCGACATTTAGTCCAAATGCAAACGTGTTTCAAAAATTTTAAACTGTAAATATTCGTAAGAATGATCAAAGTTTGCAAATATCCGAATTGCATTGCGTCAAATTTCCAAGAGCGCTAATTTGGTAAAGCGGTCATCAGTAAGTTTTGATGGAACCATTTTTTGTTTCAGGTTTGAAACCTAGGCTGGAACAGAACAGAACAGTTTTAAAATACCAACGATTATTTTTAATTTCTTATTTACCAATACATACATTTAAGCTGCCGGTACACTTCTCTAATTACACTCACCGGCTTATGTGAAACCGGAAGTGTTGCCACAATGAATACTACACTGCAAGGCAAAGCATACAGTAATTCTGTGCTAGATACGAAGCCTGAACGCGCTTTCCCAAATTATACTCATTCAGATCCCTTGTCTTCGAAATGTACGTGGCATCAGTTCATTCCAGTAGTTCGCAATATCACAATAACATTTTTTCACCGAAATTGAAATCACAAAGAACGGTCAAATGCAGGCCCCGCCCAGGAAAGCAGCATCACTGTTTTTGAACCGGTTCAAAGGTGCTTGGCTACCGGCAGCCCAACCGTTTTGTCTTAATAAGGATGATCAGAAACAAACCTGCTGCTACAAAAGCAACAGGTTTTACCAACCGGCTCAACGCACAGTTTTCATCTCTTTCGATGTGTTCACCACAATGAACTGGTCACGAATCGGTTTAGACAACAACTGCAATATGTTACTGGTTTTTGCGTGTGCAGGTGATCCATCAGCGGTTCACATCAGTGCCGAAGAGGACTCGAACATCGCTTTGCCGGATGATCAAAGTTTACAAGTCCGCGAAAGCGATGCAGAAAATGGTAAACGTCAGTTGTTGCGAAAAGCATTTACGTTTCTCCACAACAGTGCTCGAACGTAAAATATCCAGCCTTGCTGCAATGACGAGCTAGCAATGAACAACAAACTGTGTAACCGAGCTTGTTTACGGACTTTACAGATCAACAACCAGCCATTCCCGAGCATACCCAAGGCATGGGCTCGGCGAGAGGATCTCTTTCGCAGGAACCGTTACATTCTGGTGGTCAGATCAAACAGTTCACGTCATACGACGCCACGACCGAAGAATCCTCCTCTTCTAGTTCCGATGAAAATAACGCTGACGATACAAGAGACAGCGATCTCGCACAAGCCGTGGACCATTTCCTAGTCCCAACGCAACGCACCGACACTAACCAGCCTGATAGGTCTGGCCTGTTCTCGAAAGTTCAATTTTAGAATCAAAGTGCTATTCCCTGTGTCGCGATGGCATTCTGTTGTTATGTGACTCATGCTTCCGTGAGGTATCTGCTTCGGTAGTTTCCAAATTCTTCCTTTTTCATTTAGAGCAGGGGTCTCCAAACTTTTTTGTCCGAGTGCCACATAAGTTACCACACAACATTTCGAGGGGTGGACATCTTACATAATGAGATTGTTTCGGGATATGTTACATTCTACCAAATTGGTGAAATGACGTAAATATATTAATTTTTCGTTATTGATAAAATGTCTTCGCCGTCCGGATCTGGCCCCCGGACCGTAGTTTGGAGACCCCTGAATTAGATCAACAAGGAGATGTGAAATATAAATTGTTCCATTGTTAATTTTGCGTCATAACCTTAGTCCATCGGACTGAAGCAATATCGACTCTGGTCTGGCAGCTATAGTTCTCTGCCAATAGAAGTAATTGTTAGGTCCTCTTGCTGCATGTGATGTTAGTAGCCGTAGCAGTTACCTATTTGTCCACATTACTAAACGATTCACGTTTCAACGATAGGCTGCAGTGAAACTGCGCTTTAATACTTACCTCGACATTAGAAAATTAGCGGGTGGTTTTTTCAGAACCACAGTTCAGTGGGCAACATGAAAACTGCCATTTGTGCCAGAGAGTAGGCTGTAGCCGATAGGAGGATTTTCGTATTTTACGTCCCACAAATGCCTTGAAAATCGTTTTACTCAGTGCTGCGCTGTAAATCATCGTGCAGTTCTTAAACATCTTTGCTAAAGCTGTATTTGCTTGCAGTTTCTTTTCTATGTTTTAATGACTGCCGAACTAGCGTGTGTAGGTTGAGGATTTCTGCCGTTCGAATCGACCTTTGCCTGACCTATCAAAGCCAGCCGGCGCACTTTTGTGTTTTGATTTGTTTATTTATTTCCCAGATGTATCATACATCTCTTTTTTGTCTGACGTAGTTTTGTGAGAAGTGCTGAAATTGCAAGAAATGTTGGTTGATTGCACTGCATTGATTTGTACCATATTTGGTTTATAGTCTGGTGGCCACATTCGGCACTACCGAAGATTTTGAAGTTTTGCTAAAGCAGCAGTTGGAAGATATGAGCATGGAAGAAATGCCTGGTTAGTGCGTGCTTGCCTATTCATATCTGCCTCGTTAGTTAATCTGCCTGTTTGATCAAATAAGAAGCACTTTTGTAATTTGCTTAAATCAACAAGTTTCCACCCAGTTTCTAATTCATTGACTTCAGTTTGCGTAGGGCAGTGAATGCGTTTTAATAAGGATGGGGTAGTGTTCCTTAATTCATAATTATAAAAAATAATGTGCATGGAAAAGAAACTGTTCGGTAGTAGCATTGTTAATGTGCAATTCCGTTTTAGGCCTCGAGGTTATGTCATGACGCGCAGTCACGTCCAGTCGATGCGTAACAACTGGAAACTTGCTCCGGTTAGACGTGCTTGGTAGCGCAGAGGAGACTCACTTGAGCTCCGTACGCATCTCCCTTCAGTCCCGTGTGCTGCTTGTCAAGGATACCATAAGCCTCAGTTCGCAAACCGTACGAGCAAATTGAACCTGAGTCTACGGTCGGCTAGCTCTGCAACGAACACCATACGGCCTAAATCGCAAGTCCTATAAACTTCTTGTTTTAGCCTATTTGAGCGAATAGTCATGATTTCTTCTGTGATAAATTATTCTGAGATACTCTACTACCATGTGTTAAGTATCGTTCGAATCATGTAAAACAAGTTTTCGTTTATGTTTAACAGAAGCATCGGGAAGGCTCGTGAGAAGTGGATCTGCCAATAGTCTGGGTACTGTTTTCTGTTTCTACCTTTGCACAAACATGTGTTTAGGAATTTGGTAATTTTTAGTCAATTCACGTCAATGCTGTATTCGGATCTCAAATACGAAGACACCGGTAGCTTTTTTGTTGGAAAAAACGCCTGTGCGCATACTTCGAACACCCAAGGTGCACCCACAAGTTTCATTCGGTCTCTTTTGGTAGTGTCGTTTGCATGCTTGTGTTTCTTTAGCGCCGTGATACTTTCATCATTTTCAAAATTGCCGACTTCCTGTTTCAGACGCTCGATTGAAATGCCTGCCGTAGTTTCAGTCATTAATTATCGTCCTACACATGTAAATATCTACAGCTATGTTTGACGATATTTCGTCTTTCTCGATGTTCGTTCTCTGGGGTCCAAAAACAAGTTTCACGTTCATTTTGGTCTGAATGTACCAGCGCCTTTGACCATTTCCAGATTCAGACTGTATTCAACCTGCCGTTAGCTTTTATATGACGAAGATTGTTCCGCAGCAAGGCATTGCAGATTTCTTCCTTTTGATGTAATTCGATTGCGATATGCTTTCTAGAGCGCCTAAATGCGAGCGGAGACAGACGCATGACGTCAACGAAACGGAAGAAGCTACCGGAGTAAGTTCCTCAGCAGATATAACTTTTCTTTAAAGACTTCCCGCGTCATTTTTCGTATGGAAGTTGCAATGTTGAGTGATAGGAACGTTATTCGCTAAATAGTATTGAACAACGCCAGAGCTTCAGTATTTCGATTATTATTGCATTTATTCAAACTCTCAAGTGAGCACAACAAGTACACTTCACCTACCTCTACTCCGAGCACTTATTTGTGATTTTGAGGTTTCCTTCTGTAAAACTGAAACAAACGAGCCTTATATGCATTGCAGAGAACCGGCAGCGACCTTTGGATCTAGGAGTTCCAGCAAATCCAGGTTTGTTGCATGAAAACCATCACGCTTCATTTTGTCAAACTTGTTGTTAATAGTTAAGTTACTGGTTGCCAAGGCTTTGTGTTTTAAACTCTAAATGAACGGACTTCAGTTTTAAGTTATGGATTGTTTTGGGATGAGTTTGATTTGGCCTGAATTTTTTCCTCTGGAGTTGGGTGACTTCAGATAACCCCGTCTTCTTTCTTGCATTAAAACTCAACAGTAAAAATTCTATACTTCAGTCGCAACGTTTGTCGGAACAAAACACCGTTGCGTGGAAAGTACTAAAATTACGCGACGTAAGATAGTCTTGTTTGATGAAAAAATTTGCATACGATGTATAGCTGTGATGATTGACTAACCCCCCACCCCATCTCACCGTGCTCAAAAATCATTAACAGCTCGAATCCATGGCTTCATGTGTGATGACCAAAAACATTTTACTGCGGTCGAGTCGCTTCGCAGCTTAGGTCGCATAGTGAATAGTGCAGAATGGTTGACCCTGTATTGCATGCTTGAACCTTGTCCACAGAACATTGCGTTTTCACCGTGTTGCTCGACATGTTGTGTTTTTCAGGTCTTCTCGGCGTGGCTCCCCCGCCGGAGTTGCTCCTCGCGTGAAACCATCACCAATGACCAAGCTGCGTCTTACAACCTCCAACAAGAAGTCTCCCAGGTTTGATGTGTGTTTCTGTGTGTGCTCGTGTGTGTTTGTTGCAACGACTTGCGTGTCATTTTCGTACTCTCTTCCAGCTTTTATTTTTTCTTATCCAGCAACTTGTTTGTTGAGACTTCCTAACCGTCGCTCACTAAGCATGGCCGATTGGTATGACTTTTTTATTCTTGGTGTGTTTATGATGATATTTGCATACTTTTTTTGCAGAGATTACTCGGGATCCTCAAACCCTGGCAGTGTATCTCATTCTTCGAGAAATCCACCCAGGTATCGAAATCAACCTGGAATAAACGATGGAAGGTATGTTTGGCGTATGTAATAAAAAGTCACAACCCTCAGTAGATGAATTCACGTGTTTTTATTCTAATCGTTTGTTATCCAACCATTTACGCAGACATGCGCACTACACATCCTGCTACTGTAGATTAGGGTTTTCAACCTGGTACTTTCCTCCAGGAGCCCTTTCATTTTCTCACATATTTCATTTTTGCATGAAAATACTAGAAGCGCTTGAAGCTCCAAGAAGGAAACAGACACACGAAACCGTGCAGTATTGTGTTAACAAAATTTGGATGTGTTGAAGGTTACCACCTCAAACAATAGTGAAATTTTTCTGCATCAAAAGCATTTCCTTTGTCATTAATCCGTTAAGGGCGGTTCAGCTCATGTTGTCACAATGGGTTTTTGCCTCGATAATGCTGTGCTGTTGTGCTGTTCAAAACTGCAACTTAGTCGAGTTGGTTGAGGCATCGATGATGGGAGTTGATTATGTGCCCGGAAGGGATTTTATTGAAGGTCTGATGTGAGAAGTCGTATGTGAAAAGTTTGACCAGGTTTAAATACGCATCAACAATTAAAAAAATTTCCGAGGTGCACCCAAAAACTACAGGAAAACAGATTGTACGTCACATTGTTTTCAAACGCGTGTGGGGACCATCAGGTAAAAGCCCAAGTCTCTCGAATTGATTGTTTAACGAGAGAAAAAATGTACTACATGGCAGCAACATATTCGCTTGTACTTTTAATGCAGTGTATTTCGATCTTTTTTGTACCGCGACCCATTATAGCAACCCACCCTAACCCCAACGACCCCCATCTAAAACTCGAATAAAGCAATTGTAACACAGCTGTGCATAGAAAATATCTACTCACGACCCCTCCAAAAACGGTTTACGAACAACCCCTCTGGAGGTCGCGACTGCCAGGTTGAAAAACACTGCTTTAATGATATGTTTTCTATTATACTCGTATTTTTTAATGATGGGTTGAAAACGCTCCGGTAGTTTTTGTTTTATTGGATACGTAAGTTAAAGCCAAATGCAAAAAGTAGAAGTGATAAATGATCAAAGAACAAGCAAAACGCACATTTGATAACAAAATCATTGCTTGGGAAAACACAGAAAGACCAGTTTGCACTGACTCTGGCCATGCTTGGTGCTGAAAAAATCATGATGGTTGAGAATAGCTTCCGTTGTTTCGCCACTTGAGGCAGATAGATTATCGTAGTTACCAGCTGATATTGGCTGGTTGGCAGATTCGTCACTATGTCAAAAGCCGGTCCTCCCTGCAAAAGATAAGAAGCTGCACAGTAATTGCATTTGTAACAAACAACAAACATTTTGGTAAATCGTCGCTTATGCTTCACTGTTGAACAAAACACTCTATAAATCTATCTTTTTGACAAGAGCTAATTTTATTCAGCAATGGCGCTTGCGCAGCCAACTCAGAAAACTTTCTTAGTTTGGTGTATAGATATATTTAATCCATGATTGTACCCTATCAGAAATAGATAAAAAAAAAACAGACATGCATACTCTGTCTCTGGTATCGCTTTTCTAAAGCGTGCGACTTATTGTCAAACATTAGCAAACCCTGAACAAGACATTATGTTCCATATTTTGCAATGTATCTGGTAAAATCATACGGTCGTGGTGGTACTGACTGGCAGTCGCCTTACTGTTTATTGGCATCGCGTTAATCTAATCCGCAAACAACACATACTTCAAAACGATTCGTCGTTTGTTGTATGATTTTTACGGAGAAGTAGAAATGGCAGCTTGTGAGACCTTCCTTGAAACGGCAACCTATGAAACTGCAAAGACCTCCCTGTCCATATGTGTTTTTGTGACCCATGCGGCAAAGTTTAAATACCACTCACTGAGTATCTTGTAATTTTAATGATCTACAAAATCTGCAGCACCTCGTCAGAAACATTGCTCGTGGCAAAAATTGTCCCATCAGTTGATTGCAAAACATTTCCATTAACGCAAGGTTACGTCACAAACGAATGGCGTTAACGAAATGTTTGCACCAGCTACCGCATATTTATGAACGGCGTGAAAAACGTTTAGCACAGCAAAGGATTAGGTCCAAATGTATCAGAAAATAAGTGACAAAAAGACGAAACACCTAAGAGTTTTCTTCCAATGCATCCTGTTATGCAAACACCCATACCCCATAGCAGCATACTCGTATTCTGTAACGTGGCGCGTCACTAACAAAAACTTGTTTGCACAAACGTTAGAGACGCCGTTTAGGAGGATGCATGCGTTGCAAAATTTGTCAAAATGTAGAGACAAGATCTGAAATTTCAGGAGAAAAGAAAAAAATTAGGTTAAACAAAGCAGTGAAAGTTGTGGGATTGAACGTTGAAGTTTTTGTATAGTGGAGATGACAACAGTCAGGTGCTATATGAAGGCAGCAGTGACTTGTTTTGATAATATTCAGGTTCGGAAAACCTGGGTAACCTTTTTCGTTTGTTGCTATGTTTTTAAGGAAAATTTAAGGAAGAATCCGTTAAATTGCAGATAATGCAGCACCACTTAATGAAAGCCAGCGCCCGAAATCGGGGCAGTCACAATGTGTTTATGTCAAGCGGTTTCCACCCACCGTGAAAAAAACTTCCCGTACGCCAGTGGTTGTGGCCAATGAAGTACCAACTTAAGCTATACAATCACGACACATCTTAAGTTTTTACAGCCGTCTGCGAGGCTTCCACAGTAAAATATGGTTGGTGTGGAAAAAGTGTTGGTAAAACTTTGGTGTGGAAAAAGTGTTGGTACAACAGATTGCGCATAAGCTGAAGAAAGTGACCAAAAAAAAACATCCTTAATCGTGTTGCATTTGGCATTAACAATACATCCTCTTCCTTGCAACAGCGTTTGAAACTCTGAGGCCCTGCACTACACCGGGTCGGTGGCAAACGGCGTATTTCGTCAACTTTTGTTCTGCGATCACCGCAGGTCAAGTGCGATCCTTCAGCCGGAGAGTAGTGACGATACGAGTGCTCGGTCGGATCTCTCGCGATCCGAACTTCGCGTGAGGTTAAAAGAGGAAGAGGAGAATCGAAAGAGGGAAGAAGAACTTGTGAAGCAGCTTCAAGTAAAATAAACTTAGATATTATTTTATATCTGCAAGAGAGTTTTGTGTTTGGTACATTCACGAAATCCACCAGCGTAACTTTGAATAAAGATCCAACCAGAACTTATCCTCTCATTGCCACGATTGCTTCATCCATAGTTTTATATTTTCTCGTTGCCACGTTTTCAATTCTATCTTCTGTAAGTTGGCCACTCCTTGTGTTTCAAAGTTGCTGTTTGACATCTGCGTAACGTGCAGCACACCGTTTCATTTTATTTTGAGAGAGAACATTTTGGACAAAGACGGAGATCACTTGAGTTTGAGGAAGTTTTGAAACTTAGGCGAAGTTCACGATATTTGGACGTTCCATTGAATCAGAGGTTTCCCCCAAGAAATCGATCAGTTGATTGCTGCCCTAAATGTGTTGATGCTCTCCCTCTACGACGAAATCTTCATATCTGCATTTGAATACCAACTAATTTTTGAAAACAGCTTGTTTACAGATTCGACAGATTTAAACCCTGGACTTCTCAACCCGTACATCTCTTGCGCAGTTCAGTTGCTTTGTTTTGATGATGAACATCATTATCCGGGCCGCCCGTGACTTCAGTTTAGTTGCCCATTTATCCTGCGCGCAACGCCCATATTTAGGCAATATTTGCATCATGTATTTATTAATTAGGACATAACGGTGTTGTGTTTCGCAAATAATTTTTTGGAAGCGAGTTGTGCTGCGGATCACATGTGGATGACAACTTGCAACAAAATCAGCTCATTCATAGAAAATTTAAGACTTCGTCTCTGGATGTTGAAATAGGCAAACTTTTAATTGCGTTTTTCGAAAAAGTAGAATTTGCTGTCATTATTACGCCGACAGTGTTAGTCAACATTTGCCTTCCTTACCTTTTCAGAAGAGGCAGTTTTTACAAACCTCCACCGAATCTTTTTTCTGCCGATTTATGTGTGATTGATTGACTTTGCACTTTGGAGTGGCTTGTTTTCTCTCCGGTGTAACTGAACTGAGCTGTGTTTTGTCGAAATACTTGAAAATTTGCGTAACGGTCAAGTGTGCTTGTCGTTCTGTTCTAACTCTTCGCAGTCATTTTGTCAAAGGAACACTCGCCCAAGTCTGTTACTGTTAAAGAAGGACTCAAGCGTAAGTTTAAATTCTAAGCGACATGTGATCTCGTGTAGGTCAGGCTTTCTATGACAGAACCTATACTCACGGAGCACCCTCGACTGCGCAACAATCAAACTCTATTGACTAAACAGACTGCTCAATGCTGGTGGCATTCCTTCTGCTTGTTCGAAATCTCTGTCGTGAATGTTTAATGCTGTTTGATGCGTTGAATCGTAGTCGCTGGCAGCGTACATAGCGCAGTTAAATATGTTCTTGAGCAAATAGAGGTATATAAAACAATGGAAGGCCCCTTCGAAAGTTGTTTGGTTTCGGTAGATTATTATTAGTCGTGGTATCGGTACGAAGGTTATGGCGGGAAAAAGTGTTTGAAGAAACACCTAGTTCCGTACCATGAAGTTTCTTCCAACTTAGACTACTTGCAAACGTTGAGAAAAGTTTTTACTATTTGCAAAGTTCTATCTAATAAAGTTTTGTTTTATTACTAGAGTTGTAATCCTGCAATTCCAAGAATTTATCGGTCGTCCGTTTTGTTTCGCAGTGTCCGAATAAAAACTTGCAATGGTTAAATTGAGCTTTTCCAGAAATGAGTGTCGTAACTTATGTTTGCCATTATTTATTTAAAAATAGTTCAATGCGGGTTTTCTGGGCAAAGATTGACGACTGCATACTCTTTTTCGCTCGTGCGTCATGCGTGATTACCGAAGCAAGACGAAAACACTGCAGAATTTTAACATCCAGGCAGTTGTATTGGATCGGCCACAACATATCTTCAAAGTCACTGTGGATAACACGCAGTTTGGCCAAATATAAATCAGTTATAGCGTCCAAAACGTTCGTACGTACGCTCTGTTGAAGCCGCATTTAACAACAGACCTCTTGCTTATGTACACACAGTGCTCTTTGTTGTGAAGATTACATTCCGATGTGTATGTTGTTTGCTAGACTCAAGTACGTAGGTTTCTTCTAGTCCTGACAAGGTCCTCGCAAGCTGCATAAGTGTCGGTCGTGTTGTCAGCAATTTATACCGACGCTCTATGACGACCAAGTTTATTGTGCTACATCAAACTTTATCTGACGCCTCACATTTGTTAATCGTTCTAATCTGTGTTGGTAAAAACGTAGCAGAGGTGGTTTTGTTCAGATGAGTCACGCAGCGTACTTTAGCTCTTGTGGAGTTCGCAGTACAAGCGTAGGTCACAACACATTCTTATTGCTGTCCCAATTTTGTCAGGGTAGTGTCGTTTGGAGCCTTATCGTATATGTGCTGCTGTGGCAAGCTTTGTGGGATGCTGGGAATAGGCAGGAGGTTTGTTGCAGACCGGGATTACAGCCAACCCGACAGAAGCACCAGCTTGTGTTACGTCACCCTTAGCAGTTTGCGTTGGCGTAGCCATGATGTTTGACTTATTTACTGCACGTATGTGTCTGAGCATTGGAGATGTTTTAAATGAAATGTGGACAGCTGTATCGGTTCAATTGCGCTTTTGTATTGGACAAGCAAAGCGTAAATAATGAATTAAAAGTATGATGACGTCACGGGCCGTACCAAGAATGAACGGCTTCTGCAGAACGAAACCTCGCAGTTTTGTGAAAAAACGCCATCTGGCCAGTAATATGGTCCCAAGTTTACATTTGTCATCTAAGCTTTTTGATACACTACTCAGAACCACTCAAAACATTTTAGTGTTCGCATAAAAATTGTTCATGCTACGTTGGAACCATTGAAATTTCTTTTATTTTGCGTAAACTTTGATAAATCCATCACTTGTACTTGCAGAGTAACTACGACGCTCTGTTAATGAAGTATGCCCAGGCTGAAAACACCATTGATCACCTCCGTGTGGGTGCGAAGGTACGTGACGTGGTTTGTTGTTGTTATTTAGGATGGAGAAGTGAAGAGCTTAACCGAGGTAGTTGTGAAACGTTTAGGTAAAAATGCAAGGCTAATTTTTGGTAATAATCATTCAAACCTTGTAGTTTCATGTCAGTCGTTTTTGCGAAGCTTCTCACAAAAGAAATTTGCTTCTTCGTATCGCAACTTTACCGATGTGCCGGGGTGCTGAGGATATGAGGTCGTAGTATTTGCAAAAGCAGTTTAAAGGGTGAACGTTAATGTTTTTGTGCAACGCGAAATTTTTTACACGTATTGACCAGTATGTTGAAATGTTGTGAGAGCGAAACTGCACACACCTGCAAACATTGGCAAATCAACAGCTGGCACAACTGTCATGTTTCATTTTTGTGGTCATTTTATCATAAAAAAGCAATCGGCTTCAAGGCCGCCGGCGCAAACAGTTGCTGCGCAGATCCCGAAAAAATTTAACGACACTGATCAGATCACGTTGATAGCGAGTAATCCATAAGGTTACCACGGGCCTGATAGGGCCCCAAATTAGATCACATTTTTCTGGGACACATGACCTTCGTCAGGTCCGGTCAAACTATTTTTGACTTCTCTGCAACGACTTTTACTCACTTTCACAAAAAAAATCGGATGTGCGCAGCGAAATACACATTTTAATTTTACATGAAATGTTTTACCCTGGGGTCTATTCAGGCTCTGGTGACATGATGTGTAAATAAGAGTCTAAAAACTTCAAAAACACTCTTACAGTATATTACAAAACACCGTCTAGAAACAGGTAACCAATAACGAAATGTGTCCTAGCCGAGTAATGCATTATGCATTAGGTATCCTTCAGGTCTAAACAACCTTCAATTATGGCTTGCAAGGTCATTTTAAAAAATATGATACACCATTCGACTTGTCTCCGAAAGTTAGGTTAAGTCATGAAAGAACAAATTTCTAGCATTTTCTTAAGTACATGAAGTAAAAAAAACGTGGGGAATATCGTCCCCCACGTTACATGATGAGAATAGTTAAGTGTGTTTGTGACTTAACACGTGTTGATATCGCTTGTTATTAATCGGGCATTTCCAGTGAGTGTTTAATTTTTCAACGTTAGAAAAATTAGTTTAACGAGTAAAATCTAAAATAAATAAGTCAAAAAAACTCAAAGTATTGAGCACTGTCGTGCTTCTCATTGGTGCTAAGAGCCTGGTAATAAAACGATTGACTGGTGATAACTTTTAATGGCGCATCCCTTCAAGGCGCTTTTTGTGCCTTATGCAAAAGTGCGTGTTCTATTTTTAGCCCTCTCACAAAAACACCCTTTTAAAAAGACTCACTTTGGCGTTGATGTAGCTTTTTCGCTTGTTTTTCCCTTTTTGGCATTGAAATAGGTTATTTATCTTTGCATGTTTGTTTACAGATAAATTTATCTGTCGCGGTTCCGAAAGTGGATCCGGAAGACCCCACTTTACCGTTCGAAGAAGCTCGTTGGATACGCAGGGATCGCAACGGACCGCAGCAAGCATCCCACCTTGATCAGGATCCTAGCTCGTCCAATGTTAACGTATGTTTGACATTGCATGCTCTCATTCGCAAGTGTGTGCGTGCGCGCGTAGCGCGTTACTGTACGTAAAGATACATCGACTTCCTGCCTAAAACAATCTGGTTTCCTTTCTTTTGCGGTGGCGTATGTTATGCGTCCGGCCGTGCCAAGCCTCAATTTCGGAAAACCCGAGCCGGAATTTATCCTCCGAATTGAAACCGATATAGATCGGAAAGTTTTATGTTCAGGCCAAGTCTAATCAAGCTGTAAAAACTGACCTGCGCAAGTTTTTGGTGTCCAAATCGTTAGCCTTGTTTTATTGATATAAACGCTTCTTGAACTTACGTTTCTTCAGGAACGTGGTTCACCAGCTATGCGTGCCAGCACCCCCGGATCCCCGTTCCACTACCGGTCGCCGTCAGCCAGCTCTCTTGGAGCATCAGGAAGCACGAAACCAGGCCATTTGATCGAAGGGAGCATGAAGCTTCCAGCCGCTGCATCTGCTGAATTTCTTCGCGTTGCGCTGCAGTTGCAGGCCAAAGATTTGGAGGTATCCCTGCGAGTCTTTGGCCCTCTGAACTAAAATTACTGTGTGCTTGTCAAGCCTACTGAATAGTTCCTTTGGTCGTCGTCTGCAAAACATGACCTTAAATGTTTCGCATTGTGACGCCCGTTATTTTTCAGTGTACTTCACCCCTGTTAAAAAAAATACATGCATTTTTACGATCACTGTTTTTGAAAAGCTCCAAAGACATATTTGGCACTTATTTCTGCTGGTGTTCAATTCAAGTGCGGAGTTTACAGAACAAAGCAATTCTGCCAATGTGGTGAAACTATTTAGGGAAAGTTGAGGCACAGCCGACCACTTCTTACATTTTAAGCCACTGCTATTTTAATGAAGTACAGTCAAGCTCAAAATCAGTTAGACAGCAAAGTATAACTGTATGCGCACTATCATGCTAAGACACGATAGCTATTTTCTTCAGGATAAAAATTACAACCAATCTAGAAAGTGTTTTGTGTGTCGAATGTGCCCCACGCATGGGTCACGCTCGGCATGGGCGTGGGGCACACCGGATCGGTCAATAAAAAGATTGGATCGTGGAGTGTTCACAAATTTTACATGTAATCCCATGTAACTTCAGCACTTCCAACCATTTTCCATGATCAATGAAAAAGCTTTCTTCACTTGTTCTTCAGTAAAGGAACCTATAGTGGTTTGCCTTTTTCTATTTCTGACCATGATGCAAAATTATGCGAAGGTTGAAGCTGAATTTCAAATAATTTGAAGCTATAGCTTGTTAAATACACATAACAATTTGCGAAAAGATGCGACAAATGTGTAGATATATAACAAGTTTAAAGTAGCCCAGTTGCTTTACAAACATAGTATAAACCTAAAAATGCCCGTGTGTCATACATATTCTCTATGCCTTTGGTGTTTTGTTGTTACCCACGAATCCTAAAATTTGTTTAAACATACCATGTGGTAGTTTGCCGAGAGTGCCCCATTTTTTAAACACTGTGCTTCTTGCATATCCAATGAACAGAATGAGGAAATGCCAACTAACCTTGGAAAGAATCTGAACTCTAACGTTATGAAATAATGTTGCAATGTTCTGTCTGCAACGTAAAAACTAACTCAAAGCAAGATATGCTGTTTAACATTGACAAAACCCAAATATAAATACGGGCTCCAAAAAGACTTTCAAACAACTAAACATCAACGTCAATATCACGGCTGACAGGAGACGAAATCACCATCGAAACGTTAAGTTTCAGTGTTTGCAACTTTTTAAATAAATGAAAAACGAAAAACGTCGACTTTTCCCCACCTTCCCGTAATTTGTCACTATCCCTTAGACAAGATTTGCAAGGCACGATTTCTCAATCTGCATATCAGTTTCGTGCGTGCAGGCTTAGGCAGTGTTGTGGCTGTAGTATTATTAGTCAAACCATATCGTTTTTTTCCTCAGTAGAATGCATGGTCGGCCCGAAACAAACGTTTGTTTCGTCAGCCCACAACCGTGTAAAAAGGCAACGTCTGCCTCTCCTTACTCAACTTACCTACTATGCTGTCATGATTTCAAGAAAGGATTTTTTTATCGTGGTTTCCCTGTCATCACGCAGGAAAAGATCGCTTCTTTTAATACGTTACTGCAAGAGAATCAACTCGACCCTGAAGAACAACAACAGGCTCTCGAAACGATCGAAGAATGTCTGAGAAATCTCGAGCGTGACTATTTGCACGCCATTGATGAGCACGCTGCTGAACAGAGAAGATTACGTATGGCTACCGGCGGTAGCATTGATCCTGGCACAGAACTAGATCCGGGAAGAGTGATAGAAAGCGATATTGGAAGGTCAGGATTTCAAACCTCCATGCTATGGATAGTTGACTATATTGTCGTAAGACAGACGCTGCTTTGAAATGTTATTGAAACCTTTTTCTAATTCCTTCAATCAAGCGATAAATTACCTAACTTTCACTTCGTGGCAAAAACTGCGCATTGCATAGTAGTTGTCTAACACTCTGCAGACTCGCTACAATGGTCAGCGACGCTCGAGAAGCTGTGGCTAATCGCAACAAAGCACGTGACTTGCCTAGTGCGAGAAACCTGGTCGAAAACGAAGGTCCCACCTCAGGAGATGGCGACGTTGATGACAAATTTAACCAGCTTCTTCACAAGTGAGTAATGTCATATTTAAGTTCCTTCCTGAGTACTTGGCCAGTGCAGTGGTTCTGCGCACAGTTGGAATAAAAATTCGTATTTTTTATTCTCGATGTTTATTTTAACCTGAGGTTTTGCGTGATCGAAGATTTTTGTTTGCAACTCAACTCAATTCATATTCAAGGCTTTCGATAACTTGACCACACCCGCTTCAAGCGGATCAACCACGCAGCTGTCGGACGTGTGTGCGGTTCAAGTAACGTAAATGCTAGTTTAGGTTTGAAATCAAGTATACTATGTCAAACTTGGAATGGGAAATACCGTAAAAGATTAATTGTTTTCTTTTTGTATTGTTTTACTGCGTTCATGTTACTTGGCTGATTCACACCAAGCTGTGGCGTCAGTGCTTCATACTAATGCGCAGAACTTCTTACTCATTGCAACAACTGCAAAAAGAACAGCACTTCTTACGCATGTTTGGTTGAAGCAAGTTAAGGTGTTCTTTGTGCTGGCATAAGTTTGGTATTTTGCAATTGGTGTGCACTTGATCAGCGTGTCAGTGCGCAGAAACTTTGAAGTTGGACCGCCAGTTGTAGAAACAAACTGTTTTGTTTCCGTTTTTCAGATACAAACGTCCGCTTCAGACGGATAAAGACACTACAGCTGCTCCGAGTTTAAACCTGTCGTCAGATGAAGGAGAAAGTTTCAGTCCACGACCAATTCCAAGCCAGTAAGCAAAAGCCCGAATTAAAGCAACTGTTTAGCACTCCGTACTTTTTCATAACACAAAGAAGTTATAAATATTTTTCAAGACCAGAAGGCAACTACAACCTGCGAGCCACTCTCGAGTTTTTAGTCCAAGTGTGCTTCTGTTGTATACATCAGGTACCTGGAACCGTCGAACGAGCTCAACGCTTCCACTGCGTCTCATCCCCAGCAGTCTCCCACATCTTTACCCTCTCCCACCCCCAGGAGCTCGAAAAGACCACGGCACCGGTCGAGGTGCGTGATTCTATTGAATTGATCTTTTGGATCCCAGGGACGTGCACATTATCAATGGGCTTCATTCGTCTGACGCTTTGCTCAACGCACAGACAGGAGCTAGCACGAAGCGAACACACTTGCACGTTGTAGTTTTCGTGTAGGATTTGTGAAGAATTGCGAAGAGTTGTTTTCGCTTGTGTGTTGGAAATTTGCGAAAATCCCAGCGTGAACCTTGTAGCATGTTGTCGCGAACATGCAGTAATTTCGCTTTATGTCGCGCGCCTAAAAGCAAAAATGATGTTGTTACGAGTTACTCCCACTATGTTTTCATTCGCTGAGACGTATGGGTCATTTTTCCTGTTATGGTATTAAAACTCGCCGCAACAATATTCATTAGCCTACCGTTTCGGACGTTATGACCAAATTGGTTTAAGTTTTTCTGTCATTTCAAAGAAATCGGTTTATGACCGAATACTCTTACAGAACAAGTGACCCTAATCCTACTATACCAACTCTCTGGCCAGCCACAACGTAAATCAGGCGATCCGGTAGGAGCTTGCACGCAACCAGAAAGCGAATCCCCGTTTCAAACACTGACGTGCAAACGCGAAAGACTTGCTGTTGCAAACGACGCGAGCAGCAGACACGGCAGATGTTAACTTAAACAACGAGTTTGTTCTACAGAGTTTTTCCGATAACTAACGCGAACATGCAGTCTTTTGATTTGGTCTTTGACTTCGAGAATACCGAATAAAATTGAGTTAGGCGAAGCCTACCGACCAATTAGTGATCCTTGTGAGCAAATCCATTCCCTTGTCGAATGACACCTGTAATACGTCAATGGAAATTGACCTATTTTACTGCATGCACCTAATTAACATGAAAGCAAACCTTCTCCATCAATTTCTACCTGGATGTCCATCTGTTATTTTTCGGTCTTAGACCGAAATGTTTTTGAAATGACCGAAAACAAGTAAGTCATTTCGGTCAGAATGTCTGAAAATATAGGCTAAAAAACACTGCTATGGCGAGTTTTAATACAACAGTGAGACAAATGACCGAAATGTTTCAGTGACCAAAATGTCTCAACAAAAAAATGACCGAAATGTTTCCGTGACTAAAATGTCTCAACAAAAAATGACCGAAATGTCTCAGCGAAAAAAAAAACAAATGTCAATACTGCCATGGCTGGAAATGTCGCGTGCCTCGCTATTACTGAGACTTCGATGCATGCCTACTTCACGCAGCTCAAGATATTGCATTGCGCTTGTTTCAATTTTGCCATTACTTGCATTGTTTTTCTACATCAGCTTCAGCAGTATGGCTGAAAGTGTGCCTTCAACGTCACCATCGCCCACTAGAAGGCAGCAGAGTCGACTTCCGCGTCCAGTGTCAAGAGGTGGCGGCAAAGAGCGAAGGACGCCCTCAAGTGAGGAGCGCAAATCACAACAGACAGGTTCGTCAGCGATTTAGTTTCCACTTCTCAGGCCGTTCGACTTTAGAAGCTTCTTTGCAGTTTTGAATTTTTCCACCAATCCCTCCTATGTCGACAAAATTTTCGATGATGCACCAATCCCTCCTATGTCGACAAAATTTTGCAGGCAAGTTATGCTTGCGCGGTACAAAAGATAACTGGAGCAATAACGATGATCCTCGCAAAATATTGACCTCCCAGTGTTTCGTCGTTATCTTCACGCTCAAATTTTTGTCGTTATAAAAGTTGCCTTTTGGAGTAAATGTTGGCTGGTTGGTAAAAATGCGTAGCGCCAGAGCGCACAACGTTTATACTGAGCTTCATGCGCATGTTTGGTCGAATCAGGTTGCGGTATGCTTTTAGATGCAAATATTTTGCGGAGCTATATGCGCTTCAGGTAAAAAGCGGAAGCAACATATTTTAAACAGTATTTTTTACAAATATATTTATTTGGCAAAACGCATAAAAAACGCTTCATCAAGAGTGCGAAATGTTTGACAAACCTCAATGGCTATCGCGCTCCTCGAAAACTGCCAGAACAATAAAACACCTGTCTTCATCATGCGAACTGTAGCAGTCTGATCCTTCCTGCTGCAGCTGCCATTAGTTTTGTGTTTTGCGAATGTTGAGTGCTTGGTGAGATCACTAATTCGTGAAACAGGGGCGCACGTACACCCACCCCTGGTTTTAAACAGCATTTTGCAACTGACTATAGATTGCAGTCGTCACTTAACTGTTCGTGTGAACATGCAAAGTTCCTGAACAGATCGTCGGCAGCTGAGCTCACGTGATATTTCCCAACGTGTAATGCTTTCGTCTCTCAAATCCCTTGTTTCTTGTGTTCTGGTAGTGATCGTCCTCAGCTGCAGCAAACCGTGCAGGGGCGGCTCGTCTAGACGGGCTGCCGGGCTGCAGCCCTCCCTGAAAAATCTAAGGCAAAAGATTCCGCCAAATGGCCAAACTCTCCTTAAGTTTGGATTTAGTTACGAAAATTTCACAACACAATCATTTTCGGTACTTCCGACACCATTTTGGCTCAACGTTTCCTAGGAATCCAAAAAAACAATGTTTCGCTCATTTCCAACGCCGCCGCTTATGCGATGACGTTTTCAGCACACTTGCCGATGAATTTGGCGATTTCGGGGCTGTCTTCGGCACAGCCCAAAAGGAAAGAAACCAAACAATTGGCTACAAAAAAACAGGGTGGTATATCCGCCTATCGCAAAGCGTTTTTGATAATCTGACGATGGATTTTTAAAGAAAAAACGGAGGAAATATGATCTTCACTGTTTTTTACTACCAGATTATCTTGGATGTTGAATTTTATCATTACGTTTAACAATGTTTTTACTAGTACCGATATTGGCGGCATCAGATTCAAATCTGGTCGCCAATCTCGGGCTGCGAAAATGCAGCCCTTCTTTGTTTATCTCCACCAGTACAGCTTGCAACAGTAGGCTAAACTGATGAGCTGTCTAGGTTTGGCGTTTGAAGATGTACGGCAGTAGTTGCAGGATATCATTCTTGGACAACAAAAGATGTGACTGATTTGAAACATTGAAATGTGAAAATTTTGAAGCATGAGAAATCTGGCAAGCCTATACAGTAAGCATTCAAGTAAAGACCTTTAATATTTTGGTAAGGTGAACATTGCAGCTGTAATTGATTCAGGATACAAACTTTTACTGGAAAAGCATGACAATCCAGTTAAAAAAAACAGAAATTTTGAGTAAAATCATGAACTGTTCGAAATTTTTTGGAAAATTGAAACTTCATTTGAAAGAACATGATGGAAGTACCAGCTCAAAGAAAGTGGCACTAGCCTAGGTCTGCTGCCATGACACGGTTTGAATAAAATGGTAAGCTTTGTTTTGTTAACAATAACGCCTAAGTAGTCGAGCGGAATGTTCCAAGTCTATTATGCGAGTTGTGCTGGGCTCAACTCTCGCCTTTGCAGCTGTGGTGGCAGTGGTTATGCGGCATACTTTTGATGGGGCCGGTTTAATTTTTTTGTGTTCGTGTTTACGCTTTGGGGTTTGGGTTTGGTTTCATCAAACTGAAATGTATGTTTTCTGTGTATCAATAAGGACAACTGAAACTTACGAATTTGATAAGGACTACTGCAGTGACCGGAAACGCCACTAATTATAAAAACAAGCAGGGCGACAATCCCATATGTTCAGCCAGAGATGAAATTTCGCAGCCCTCCCGGCCAATTTCACCACGAGCCGCCACTGAAACCGTGCACCCGTTGCCAAGCACCATGCGAGGACTTGACTTGCATCTACTTGTCCCTACGTTGTTTCGTCACAAGTGAATCTATCTGTCGCTGCAGCGATATTTTTGAACTATGTTGTTTCTGATTTAAAAGCATACACCCCTCCTTAAAGTATACTGCGACCTATTTGCTGGAGTTGTGTACGAATATGAATTGTTGCCTGATGCTTGTTTGCTGTGCAACATTTTGTTCGTTAGTTGTCTTTAAAAGCTGTGAATACAAAGGACGAAGATGAGGTTTAATAAGCGTGAAACGTTCATTTGAAACCGGTCCGCAAAGCTTGTTCACACCAAGATTTCGCATATTACATTTGTCGGAGATTTTGTTTGGTCAAAAAGTTAATTTTTTTAAATCACTGCATTCGTGCGTGTTGTGTATGAAAGTTAAAACCGAAATGGTGTGGTTTCTGCATCTGCGTGAGGCTTGCATCAAAACTTATTCATATTACTTACCTTTTCACCGTGAAGATTCTCTTCTCAAATATCTGTTTAACACAGCAAATTATTTACCGATCATCCTTGCGCATTAAAAATTTGGTGTATAGAAGTTCAAGCCTTTTATTTCGGTATGAGGTGTAGGGCATAATGGAGCGACGCAGCCGGCGATGTATGTTTTGTATTGTGGGATGATCTTCGACGAGCGGTTGAGTTTCAAATTGTGCCGGTGTTCAAAGTAAACATCTACACACGACTCTAGTACAAATCGTGGTTAATCAATAACTTGACTCTGCACAACTTCGCTCAATCGAAAAAGGGGGTTTATATTAAGAAGTGGTGCAAAATATTGCTTTGTTGTAGTGGTTTGCAATTGAAAGATAACTTTGCAGTGAAATTGAATAATGGGCAGTCGTAAAAGATCTGCGTCAGATTGCACTGGGAAACACGTTTTTGAATTTCATGGAGAATGCTGTTTTTTACTGCAGCTTGTCTAGGACAGCAATAGGTAAGGTTCTGAAGTGCTGAGGGCAGTTGTTCTGAACTTTGCCATCGTGTCTTAGTATTGAGTGTCAGCTGTTTGAGAATCTTAGCGTATGATGAATGCAGAAAGTGGTGCCACATAACGTGTTCACGTTAGAATGTGTAGTCTCCAGAGAGTCAAATAGGGTTGCAGCGTGCTTTATCGAAGGATAGAAGCTTTTTGTTTTTTTGTGCACGTGTCGGCAATTGTTTTTAATTTTGTATTATTCCGGCGATAACAATATCCTGAAATAGTTCTTGCTCGTGTTTGTTAAATAAACACCTAATCCGCGACTGTTATATACTCTTCTGACGTTCAAGATGGAAAACTACGATCGCTTGAGCCATGCGTGATTAGAAACGAATTTTTGTTTTTAAATAGTTTTTTGCAATGCATGGGTTGGCTAGCCACGAAGGTCAGATGCAAAGTAATTTTATGCCATTTGTTCTGCAGTGACGCAGATCGTATTGCTAAGTTATTAATTGTGTCATGCCTGAGAAAATGGTTTAGTGATACTACTGCAGCTCCTTGCATGATTTTTCAAAATAGTTTCTCTTACAGACGGTAACCGTTTCGACCTTGTAGTCTCTTCTCTGTTGTTTAAATATGTTCAATCCTGAAAAGTCATTCTGAAACCTCAACTGACAGCCCATTTGCACGTCTATCAGTCCGACTCTCTGATTTCCGTGCTGGAGTTTGCGCGAGATAAATACGTCCAGTGTTACTGGAAACGTCATTGCTTGTTTCCGAAAAGTGTCCTTAAGCGACAGCGAATGATAGACTATCGATGCTATCCTGTACTAATATACATACTTTTTAACTTTGCATCCAGTGCCAAATACTTGAATTTTTGCGTCGCGAATGTGTTAATGCCAGCTTTATTTCGAATGTATTAATGATTTCTCGCTTGATACAGATAAAGGTACCGACAGTGGATTTGTTGGATCAGAAAGTAGCCGCCAATCCAAAACCCAATCGCCCCCTCAACCTGTCAAGGCGAAGTTGGTGGCTCGTCCTTCCACTGGCGTCGATGCTCGAACCGACATCATTCCAACTGACAAGAGGTCGAGGCAGCACTCGGGCGATACGTCTACGACCATGGGGAGTAGTGCAAGGTGCGGTGAATCCTGAAAATTGTCTGAATATAAAAGTTGTGCTTTTATGACATGAGTTTATGGCATGGTGAGAAGCAAACTTGAAAACTGTACGTTGCAACAGCCACATTGCGAAATTTTACTGTAGAAATAATACAATTTTATGTACTCTCTGCCTTACTCGGTTATCATCTTTCAGTTTTCTTCCAAATTTGACAAAGCAACTCAAGATACACTTTCGTAATCGCTACGACTCGCTTGGAAAACATGCGTAATATTGCCGAACGTTTGATAAGGCGCTTGCAGGCATTACCGCTGTCAGGTTTGGCGGATTTGCTGAAAGCACGCGAGGTAAACTCATTGTATATTTTTCCTACAGACGTGATCCCAAGTCTCAGAACCTCCGTCCGGCGCCATCACCATCTTACTACAAATCTCCTCAGGCTCAGGTGATCTGGAAATGCCGTGTTATTTATATGAAAATACCGGAAATTTCAGAAACTAATTTCTCATTTATTTGCCGGGGTTTTAAAATCATTATCGGTCGTTGGCGCCAATTACTGAGCAAAGATACACAACATGCGGTCCTGGGGATGTCAGCTGTTTGTGCGAATACAACACTGCGAGATGCATTTGGTCATGTTTCGTTAGAAAGGGCGAGAAAGATTGCGGGTTTTGTACACAAAAACTTTGCATTCAATTCTACGAACGACTAAATTTTTGATAAGTTGTTCGTTTATTGACAAAAAAACGGAAACTCTCGGACTGTCAGATTTTCCGAAACTTCGTAACCACTTATCTGAAAAACGTTCAAGACATGCGTTGTGCACGTGAAGTAGTAGTATTCCAGTTTTAACCCTGCTCCGGTTTTGTCCTCGTTAAATGAGGGTGGCCGGATTTACCTCATTTTTGCCATGAATTAACTTTATACCATTTCTCCATCTTGCCCCCATTAAAGGCGTCTTCCTTCCGCAATCCCTCTAATCTCTTCTATTTGCCTCCTCCATGTCTTCCGTGGTCGTTCCCTGTTTCTCTGGCACACCATTTTGAAACGCAGCGCTTTTCTTGGGGCATCATCCTCATCTCTCCTCTAAACATGTCCGTGTACCATCACACACTATTTGCCTTTGCCAGATTTTCCACAGTTTCTTTTAATCCCAGCATGTTCATCTATTCATCAATGTTCTTTTTGTCCACCAGTTCCGCACCAGACACTGCTCTTACCATAACTCTCTCGGTTCACCTCAGAACTGACACCTTATTCTCCCTCAAACACCATGTCTCTCTGCCGTGCAGCATAGTCGATCTCACTCCTGTACGATGGACCCTTTCTTTCATAAATTTTCGAGTGAATTTATCTTGTTTTATCACAGGACGACACAATGGATGACGTCAGTACTACGTCGACCGTCCGTGAGATGCTAAGGCCTCGACATGCAGCAAGGTCTTACTCCACGTCAACGGCGACGTCACAAGCCACCACAGTCAAGCAGAAAACTTCCGGTCCGGGATTTCCTCGTGGTTCTCACACTGGTGCCAGCGTCAAGTCCAAAGACAGTGGACGAAGGTATGCACGGGGGGCCTGCTTTTTGCATCGGCGATGAATACTTTCTGGGCTTCATTTTTTCCCGTCGCGACTTGCACCTCGAATCAGATGTACAACTTTTTACGCTTCCTGTTGCTTCGGAAAATAGAAAAACTTGTCTGTTTCGCAAATTATTTTACAGATTTTCACGTAATCGCTACATAATGTAAGCTTGGACTGGGAGTTGAGTTTTCGTAAACGAACTTAAAGTAAATAAAGACAATGTAAAGTAAAATAAAAGCTAACTGAAGTTTGATTGACAAGTTGCAATGCTGTTTAGATCGATAGGTAGCAGCACACGCGACAGCGCGCTTGACGCAATTCGCGGCGAAATATCCCGGTTGCGCAACGAGATTAAAAAAGCGAAGAACAATGAAAAGGAGAACTTCCAGCCAACGCTCGTGTCCACTCCTCGCGCGCCTCCGAATCGGGTGGATGAGCCTGCTGCTTTTTCTGACAGCGAAACACTGCGAGCGATTCGAAACGATATACAGGTGAGCGTGCTGGTCCAGCTGCCTGAAGCAGCAGGTGATGAAACACCTTCACTTTCTCTCAGCTTCCAGGTTGACTTGATGTAGTCCGAGCTATTTTGGATTGCCGTGCGAAATATAAGCGTATTTTCAGTTCCTTGAACTCATCCTTCATCATCAGAATGCTTTCTTTCGTGTTTCTGTTGATCGTGATGGATGTCCATGCAATCACGCGAACACGTTTGTACTAAAGACTTCGTTCAGGGGCGTAACGAGGTTAGATGGTGGCTGGGGCAAGAAGTAAGTTTGGCGCCCTCATGTTCGAGCCTGAGCTCTTTCGGAAGCAATATACTGTATTAAAGAAAGTACTTGTTACATAGTTGGAACTTCTTGGCGCCCCCATAGTGATCCGGCGCCCGGGGAATTGTGCCCCCCTTTCCTCCCCGTTACACCTCTGACTGCGTTTGCGAGAAACTGCACTCGCAGAGGGTTTAGTCTTTAGTTTCATGCTTTAACACATTTGTTTAATGTGCAACAATGTAATTTGCGAAGTTTTGCATGAGTCTGACGTCAACAAGTCTCCAGTTTAGTCGCACTGCGAGTCTGCCAAGCTTACTTCGAACCCAGAACGGTTTAGTTACTTTCAAGGGCGCAGCTAGAATAGGTTAAGAAGGGGGGAAATAGGAAATCGAGCACGATATGAAATAAGGAAACTAAGTGGCACTAGCAGAATGTAAAATGGACTTTCCATGCTCAAACACGTTAACTTCCCGCATGTATTAATAATCTGAGTTTCGTCGTAGTTCGAAGTTGTGAATGAGGTAAGTACCAACCATTTTTAAAAATATAAAGCTGTTTTAACAAATGTCTACTCTGTCATATGATGTGGACGCGACCACGAAATACCTTGGAAAAAGCTCTTTTCTCTTGAACATCAATGGTTTGTTTGTTTTTTTGAAGAGGAAAGAAATAACTCTGGAGCATGGGCGTCGGAAGGATTTTTTCCAGGGGGGAACGAGGGGTTTTTCTATGGATAGGCCAAAAGTGATGAAATTTGTTTTTTACCACTCAAACTACGAAAACAACCTTTTTTGCTAAAATTTTCAAAATGTAGTGGAGGGCCAAGGACCCCCTGCACCTCTTTCCGACGCCCATGCTCTTGAGACATTGTGAGAAAAAACAGCTCAAGGAATGAAAAGCATCTACATTTCGTAGTAACGTACCGTAGGCAATAACGTTAAAAACGTGCATGCAAATGCTCAACGCCGCAGCAAGCAATCCAGACGCACGTGGGCAGTGAGGAAGTAGTTGAACGAACTCCAATGGGTGAAGTGTTTTAAGTCAAGCCAGACAGATAATATCATTTTTACACTGAAGTTTGAGCAAACCACAATTTCAGCCAAAAAACGTTTTATGTGCTACTCAAGGAAATGCTTGGAGTCCGCCATTACAATGTTATTCGATCGTTCGGCTTTATCGCTGCCATACTTGAATTTCCTAGATTGTGCTTCGCGTTCAGAAAGTCGTTCGGTTGAAACCGTGACCCGTGCTTTTGCTACTGAGTGGAAGCATTTCATCCAAAACTGGTAAAATCGCCAATAAGTCTTTGCGCGTTCTCGAATTACAGCAAGCTAATGTGCAAGAGGTACATTACCCGATTTAACTGAGCAAGACCACCTGGAATGAATACTAATTTGCACTTCGTACCACACTGTAGCGGTTACTGCTGAAACGAAAGTGATATTCAACCGTGAACTGATTGTAGGTTCTCGCAAGGTGCATATTGTGATCTCATAATATTGTGACCGTTCACGTCATCAACAGACAGCGCTCATTTAACTGCCCATCTTACTGCGTGGCAAATAGAAATAACGCATAGCTCCGGCCAATTACGTCGCGCCATTCCTCTATCGCTTTGTTTGGTCACAAAGAAATAGTCGGGCGCTTTTATTGTCAATTGGCTTTCTCTCGGCGCCGCTAGACAGGTCGTAGCAGGCAAAAACTTTCTTTTGTTTGAATAAGGACGATGTCACTCCAGAACTCGTAGCAAGGCGCGCTAGTGTTTTAGTGAACGTGGCAACAAGTCCTTTCAAGGAGGATGTGATAGGGTTGCGTCAGAAGCTGTAGCTAGCGGTTTTGTCGGCAAGCATTGTAGACAAATAATTTTCGTGAATGCAGAAGTCTGATCTTTTTCAAGCAGCCCCAGAAAGCGTGTGAAATTGATGGAGGTTGATGCTTATCCTCATATAGCGCTTCTGTTGATGCACTTTATCGGGTGTAGTGCTGGAATGAGATGAATATGCGACGTCTTTCAGGGTTTTGAAATCAGGTTGATTTGGCAATGCATGTAGCACTTAGTGAAGTGCCATGTTTCTTTTATCACGCAAAAGTTAGATGCATTGCTTGGCAAAACAGGTGATGTAATTATCTTAAGCCGAAACTTGCGGCTTAAGTTTTTGGAATGTGAAAGCACTTGCGACTTCTTCGCAAAATCGGCCTTTACTGCTAAGCCTTGTGCATTCAAACAGCAGTTTAATTAAAAGAGCGCATGCGGTTGTGCAAATGTAATTTAAAATTTATAAGCAGTGGCGGCCGTGCATTAATAAAAACTCTGTTTCTACTGTATGAGGATACTTAGTAGAAAGACGGCCTAAACAGGCGTGTGGAAGCAGGCTAGGCTCAGTGTGTGGAGCAGAACAGAAGCAATGCAAAAAATATATTGAACTCACTCGCGGCCGTAATTCATATAAATAAACGTAAACATAAACCAACGTAAAATGCGAGGCAATGCGCTACCCATTTTGACTCCGTTGGTGCAGTGCAAAACACCGTTTCAAATTCTAACGAATTATAAACCTGCTGTTTACGAACCAAACAATACTTTCGGTGTGTTGCGACGTTCTGCATGAAAATGGTGATAACTTTTCCGGACCACACAAAATTGTTCTGAAAATTTTTTTTTTAAACCGCACTCATATTGAGATGAGTTCGAAGAAAACGTGAAACAGCAAATTTAGGCAAATCGCACTAAGTTTTCCCGGTGAAAGATTTATTCTTTCAGAAGATAACAAACATAGTTTAGCTCGAACCTTCAAGTCGGAAATTCCTTCACGTAATGTTCTATTACTTTTCGTATCAAGAAATATTGACCGCACTCTGTCTAATAAGGGGTGTGATTTTGTTTCTAATTTCTACCATCAGGCATAGGAATGTGCAGTGCATGAATTCATGACCGACCAAACGTTTCGGGTGAGGTTTGATAATCATTGTATGGATTGACAACTGTGCTGCCCTGATCACCACCTAAATGTCCTGGTACTACATACCACCTCCCGATCTTTCGGATGAGAAAGGTAGTTGGAGTGAGAGTGAATCGGGAATATTTGACGACGACGATGATTTTAACGACTGCACGCCCCGCTCACCCGACCTCTCATCCCGAAGTGACGAAGTTTGCTGCAATACGCGCGGCCGTCCTTCATACAGAGACCAGTACAGCACGTCGCCCACTGTCGGGTCGTGCATGTCAAGGTCGCATCGCCGGACTCAGCGAATACACAAGAAGGTTTGTCAAAAGAAAATGCTTCCCTCGTGAGTTACGTGAAGGGGCAAGAACGGAAATACGATATGCCGAACTTTTATCGCTGAGCAAGGAGCTGGTTTTCGCTCCGGTGTGAGTCGGGGGGTCACTCTGTGAATGCAGCGCATCACTCGTGATTTATCTCAGCAGTCTTATCAGGTTTTATAAAAACTCACTGATTGGTTCCTTTTGCTCAATGCAATGATGCTTTAGCGATGTGGAGAGAGAACTGGACTCACTGCAGTGGGTTTTCATGTCACCTGCAGCATGCGATACTGCTGACAGTTTTGGACTTGGATTGCGTAATTGTAACAAGATACGGTTGTTTGTAGTCAGGATGCTCAAAAGGTCTATTGTTCAGAGAAAGCCCCGCAGAATATGATACAGCAACAAGTTTTTAACTGTTAGCTGGTAGTTCATTGATATGAACGTCGTGATCAGATGTATGATTTTGTCGTCATTGGCTAATGTCGTGATGAGTGTATAAGAGTTTGTCGCCACTGTACGCGTCGTTGTTATTGTATTGTTCAGCGTATAAACGTTGCTTGTAACTTGCTACGAACCTTTTAAAAAGTTACAGTATTTGATACGGGTCGGTTTTGGTTTTCCTGTTGGTTGCTGAAAAGCATGTTATGCAGTTGTGAAATAACAATTATTTTCAGGCTTTGAAAGATGAAATGCAAAGAAGAAAACCAAGGAAGGTCAGTAATCGTTTATAATACAAAACCGGTGAAGCGTGCGCCTGATTGACACTCATCGAGCTATCGTTGCAGAAAGGAGAGATGCCTTTCTGCAACTAACATTTTCTCCATCCCTGCTGAGTCACGTGACAACGTTTCGCGCCACTATGTCACAGTTTTTGCCGCTTTTCATTTTCTTACAGTGTCTTTCTTCTTGCTTGCTGCAAAAACTTGCACGTTCAGTTCATGCTTGCATGTACTGATGATGGTAGCAGTGTTTGCCGAAACATCTTCGACATGTCTTTAACAACTTTTGCTTTGGCCGCAATTTTTATCATTGGCCATGCTTACCACCAAAAAGGAGATAGTGATTGCGGTCGCTTGTGGTTCTCCTGTTCAACCAGAACCGTCACCAGAAAGTTTTCAATAGGGGGCTTTGCGTTTGTGTGGGGGGCTTGACATTATAAAATTAACCAAAACTCTACTTTATAAATAGAGTATTACGTTTCAGTTTGGGGGTCTTAGAGCTTTGTTTGGGGGGCTAGCCCACCAAAGCGCCCTCGTGGCGACAGGGACTGTTTTCAACCTAATTATTTTCTTTACAAAAATGTGCCTTTTTTGTTCCGCGAGAACATTTGCCGGATTTGCTAGTAAACTTATACAAAAAAACGTTAAAGTTTCTTTTGGCCAGGCACTGCATGGCAAAGTTGTATTATCGCAAACCGTAATAGTGCGAGATTGGTTTTGCAGGAAGAGACAGACGGCGCCAGTGTGAAATCGGCCGAGCCCTCAACTGGACGATCACGTGGAACCGACCGGGGTCGAAGGTCGCAAAGGTCCAGGTCGCTCGGCCGTGATGATTTGAGCGAAGCCGGAAGTCGGCGGTACGATTCAAGTCCTGATAGAAGCCGTCGGCAAAGGTCCAGGTCTCATACACGAAGTCCGTGGCAGGGAGGCTATTGGACGTATGTGCCGCCTGCCCCGTTTGTTGCCCCTGTTTGGGGG
>Ga0210059_1000140_pt1 | contig 69551 bp, 40 predicted proteins | sample Ectturendosymbi2_FD_188042 | JGI IMG/M metagenome (GOLD analysis project Ga0210059, IMG submission 188042) | Ecteinascidia turbinata endosymbiont from Florida, USA - Sample 2 (SPAdes) (version 2) | ecosystem: Host-associated > Tunicates > Ascidians > Unclassified | place: Key West, Florida... | reverse complement strand
CAGCTTCATTTTGCAGTTGACCGAAATCCCAGACCAACGGTTGCATGCTTGGAGGAAGAGCGATCACTCTGTAAACCAAGCAACGCATTGGAATCTCGCCGAGCTTGTCAACTGTGTCGTCAGTTTTAACTCGAAAGCCTAGTCCAGCTGCTTCCATGCGCTTGACAGCCTGGTCGTCGTGCTTCCTGTACGGATTGCATGCAGCTACAATTTGCAAACCAGTGGCATCGACAGGCTGTCCGTGGATTGTTTTATCACAAACGAACTCCTTGACGGCGTAGATGGCTTCAGTTGTGTTGGCCTCGTCCAGGAAGAGCATTGTGTCAATTCCATACTTTTTCTTGTTTTCCGCCGCAAGGTGCGCAGCGTTCCGCATATGTCGCTGAATATCTGTTACGGTGATTCCCCCGTGAACTTTGACAATGACCATGTTCTGCACGTTTTCATCAGGTCCTTCACTTTCTGCATCAGGTTCCCTGTTTTGCGTCTTCAAAGATTTCAGCTTGCTCATGAACTCGACCATTCTTGTTTTTCCGCATCCAGTCTCTCCCATCACCACAACGGGAATGTTGCATCTGAACCTCATGTGAATTGCGAGCATTTTTAAGACGTTGTCAGTTGTCAGCTCGTACGTTGGATCGGGGTCAGAATACTCGATTCCAAAAACCTGGCATAAAGTGCGCAGCTTTCGCTCCCGAGAAAGCTTGTCAAAATGCTGCTGCAAATTTACACCCTGCCGCTTCAAACCTTCAACAAGACTCCTTGCGATTAACCTTCGCTCCATCCGTTCACCAGTTTTCGAGCACAGCAAGTCGCCGTTCGAGTTTATTTTCAAATTGATGAAGGACATCGAAACTCTATCTTCGTTAAAAAACAAGTAAGGGTGGGAGCTCTCCTCCCACTTTCGTCGTAGCTGGTGCAATTCAAACACATCGCCAGGAGCGCAAGCGGTCAGTGCCGTCTGTCCTGATTCCAACGAAGGAGTGGCAAAGTCTTGCGACATGCGAATCATGAACTGCACGACAAACTTTTTAAATCCGGTAAGACCGGAGTCGGGGCCGACCAACGCCAAATCGCAGAAAATTGACTTTTCACAGTCGTCCAGTTGGCTGTTCAAAAAACTTGCAAAGTGTTTCAGCTCAGACCACGTAGGATTGTTCACACTGCAATATTTTAGCATCACCTGAAGGCATTCGACCGGGGTTCCTTCGGGCGATTTGTATGAAAATCGATCCAAACTTTTATTGCTGGAATATCTAACCAAATACTGGTAGGGCCTTTGATAGATGGGGCTGGTGAACTGATCGGGATCCATCATAACTTTGTCGTTAGACCGCGCAGCTCCGGCTTGCATGACTTCTTTTGGTGAGATGCAGTGGACAGTCGGTAGGAGCGAAAGCAAACTGTGCATTTCATGAAGTTTCTGAAAACAGGAAAAGACAACTGGCGTCTATTGCGTAAAGAAATGTCACTAGCGCTGTTTCACAAAAATTAAAAATAGTTAAGTGATTGTTAACTCTACGACTGCAAAATCATTTCAACAACACAAAAAATGTTGTAAGTCGTAGTCAATGATAAGATAACTCTTCCGATAACCTTGTTCGCTCTGGATGGTTCAGTGTATTCCAGGCAACAAATATGCTGTGGCAGCTTCAACCACAATGCACCAAAGCTGTCCTCCAAGGAACCCAAGACAATGAGATTGAACAGAAATCGACCAACACCATTTTCCACCTTCGCAAATTGCATCTTATAAGCTTGTAGGATTCGAACAGTTTCAAATTTTGCACGAGCAAAATTACATTCTGGTAATATCAATCCAATTCTAACATTTATCATAGGGTTGAATTGTTTAACATAACTTAAGACTTAAATCATAATATAACAAGATCGAACTGGACTGGTTGCAAGATTCTTTAAGTGTACACAAATATGAAGCGAAAACGTACGAGTTCCACGCAAAAACAGCCAATTCCAAAAAGGTGTTTAATCTGGTTCTTTATCGATTACACCCACTCACATACACAACACTTGTATGGATATACAAACAGATATAGATGTGTGAGCGGCATAACTTCGACGAGTGAGGATAATTATTCAAAAAATTCCCACGAGAACCCAAGTAACGGTCAGTATACCATGCAGAGGAGCAAAGTTGTCCAAAGTACGGCCCGCGGGCGCAATTCACATGGCGTCTTTGGTTTCAGATGTGTTGTATGCAGGCCCGTAACCAGGTGACGCAGGGGGGGCGAGGTCCCCATGGAAGAATTTTCGCCCCCCTGGAAAAATGTGTTGGAGATAGGAACTGACTATTGGACATAGTTTGAAAAATTTCGGCCCCTCTCAAAAAACTTTCCCCTTGGTGTCCCAAGCTGGTTACGGGCCTGGTTGTATGTGGCCCGCCAAAGTCTGAATTACGCTTCTTTGTCGACGCAACAGCGATTTCTCACTGCTCATGTCGTTTCCCGACGTGTTTTGATGTACTCATGTCGTTTCCTGACGTGCTTTGATGTACTGACGACGTGTTTTGATGTTTTGATGAACTTGTATGCAGGCCCTTAACCAGGGGGACGCAGGGGGGGCGAGGTCCCCATGGAAGATTTTTCGCCCCCCTGAGAGCGAATGTGAGCACGAAAGCAGTTGCAAAAGACTGTTTTTGCTTCAAAGCCTGAACAAACGCCCTGGCCTTGGCCTATCCTAAACGCAAAAATGTCAGAAAGGACTGACCCGTGGGCATTTTTGCACGATCAAATCTCAAATCTTTAAAAAGTTTGGACATCCCTAACATAGAGAATATAAGCTACACGTTTGGGAAACAACCAGAAACATTTGCTCGTTTAGTGTTCAATTTCACAGCTACCGGTTTTATCGTTTGATCTTTCCGCCACTTTCAATGGGATGGAAATTTTACACATCGATTAAATTAAGGGACTTTACCGCAGGAGTGATGTCAATGTGCATAAAATGCGCATCGCCATTCTTTGTGAGCTCGTTCCGCATGATTGTCTGCATGACGTCATCGAATCGGCAATTCTTTTCCAAAAATCGTATCGTGGTGTTGCGACAAACTTTCAACTTCTCATTTACCTTATTCTTCAATTTTGAAATGTGTAATGACTTGCCTGAAAGTGCAGTATTGTTAAAAGTCTTGAATGGAGTTAGACAAACATCACAATACTTAAACTGAAACTCTTCATCAGGGGCAAAGAATATTTCGTTCAACAGCCGTTTCACCAATGAAATGAGTCTTTCCTATCCATATGTGGAAAACAGACAATGAACTCAACTGTAGAACAACAATTCGAAGAAAACAGAAAAAATGTCATTTTTCTGCAACATGTGACGTTTGCTTTGACAGGATATCAAATCAAAAACGTTCCGAAATGTATCTGAAAGCAAAACCTACCAAGGCCAGCTCGTTTCGAAGATGCGAGCAATGCCGTCCAGCCTCCAATTTGGGCAGCTGGGATATCATCATCAGCTACGCAAAGTTTTTTTGCCATGTAATTTCGCATTGCGTCAGTTGAAACTTTGATGGAGTAGTCTGTTTTTTGCTGCGAAAGTGTATGTATTTGTAAAGTTTCGTAACGGATTTTAATTGAATTCTTCTAACGACAAATTACAGAGTTTATCATTAAACTCTTGTAAGGCAATCCATTATCTACACATGTACTGCGTTATTCAAACAGCAGTCATTCGAGGAAGACATTATATGTTGCTTAAAAATTATCTGATTGACAAAATGTATAAAGCAAAGTATCGCCATAGTCGCAATACAGATAAACTGAAACAAATGCAAATCGCACAACAGAATTTTAGGATCTTCGGGTGGTCCACTAAAACAAAGGTCTAGAAGAAAAACCTGCAGATTTTATAGATATCCCTAAAGTCTCTTACATGCCAGTGTATAAGAGATGGAGAAAGAACACTCCACCTTCATAATGTCATGCTGTGCCTACGACAATGTGCTTATTGTCGCTGCGTTTGCAGTTAGATTACTCGATATGTTGAGCAGTCACCATAACTACAGATAACTCGACCACAACTTCACAATGGTGGCCACCACCCCAGCCGTATTCTGGGCTTCAGTCATAAAAAACAGAAAGGCCTACATAGTGCAATTTGAAGGATAACCAAGCGAGGCTGTATATGTGGTGCAAACATGTAATGCATACAAACAAGTACCATGCGTTGCATCCTACGCTTCGGCAGACAGACAATCGAAAGAGCTTTGAACTTCTTACACAAAAGTGCACACTTATTAAACAGAATATCTTAAGTTGTATGAGACATACCTCATGGAACAGAGATGCAACATAATGCTGAGGGTTCGAACAGATGATAACCAGCTGGTAGTCAGGATTGCTGTTTCCAGCTTTCTTTAAATCCTGCCAGGCTGTTTCAAGCGCACTTGCCACATCGAAGTTCAGCTTTTCAGTTCCAGCCAAGCAAAACAGGCGTTTACCTACATAGCAGCAATCATTTAGTAATGTTTGAGGCTCTATTGCACTTGTTTTCCTTGCTTATACGTGATTTCGTTTTTTCTGAGTACGAAGGAAGATGCTGATATTTATAAATGCAAGCAAGTTGCTTGTGTATAGGAATATTTGCCATAGACCAGATCAATACATTGACGAATTCGACCAATTCCAATAAAAACAAGCGAAACGTAAATTTATTCTGTGCGCTTTGTAGATTCAAGCGTGCTGAACAGCGTGGTGTAAATAATAATGAAAAGAACGTTAAGGGAAGAGAACCTGTTTTGTTTCCAAGCAAAAGTGCACGTCTTAGCTGAAGCTCCACATCAACTTTGGTGGTCTCCTCATGACAGAGCAAAACCTCCGAGCGGGTTGGCAAGGGTTGATCCGGTGATGTCATGTACAGGGAAAGAAGTGTAGGGATCGTATCGTGTTCAGCGCAGACAACCAGATGTGGTCTTCCAGGCTCAAACGTTGCTGGTAGTTCTCTGCGAACCAAGTGCTGCTCGTCCACGCAGCAACCGATGTTTTCAACGAACTGACCCAAATGCGTCATGCTGATGCAATCTGATAGTGACGTGATCTGCGAACAAGGCGAAAAGGTGGTCCAACTTTGAAAAAAATGTTCATGAATTTTCAGCTCATCTGACGGTAATTCAAAGAAATTAAACTGCTAGCGCGTGGTACAATTTAAAGATATTTCACGTAGTACTTCGCAATGTCAAACAAACAATACACAGTTCCTGCTAGGTTTAGAGTAAAAAATGTGCAGGCATGTTGTCACCGCGCAAAGCAGTTGTATTTCTGCTAAGTCTGGCACTGTATCTCAACTTTTAAACTGACATATCAATTTTGTGGACGCACATTTAGTGAAACACACAGAAGTTGACCAATTCTGAAAGACAAGCTTAGGCTTGTTCATGGGACACTTTTATCGTTCATTTCCGTGGAATTCCGACGACATTAGTGACACGAAGTGCGTTGTATCATGTGCATGTCTAATGTTTAGCTTCTACAGAGCCTTGGAAAAGGTACCCAAGCCCCTGATTAGAGAGCCAATGAAAATCCGTTGACGTTTTTTCATTCGTTAACAACCTAGTTTTTATCGGGACCTTGAATCACTAAGTCATGAACCTGAGGCTCTACGTCGTATAAGTCCTGTGGTGGATGGATATAATAATGGTATTAAGCTTCAGAAAAATCGTGTTGTATGATGTTAAATTACTTGCGATGGGACATGTGACAACCATTGTGTCTACTGTCCCATCTTATGGCATCTTATTCTTATGGGCAAGTCTGTGTATCCCCTTATAACGGTTTTGTGGCGTTAGCAGGATTAAGAATGGATACGTATCTCATTCACTGAACTGCGGTTCATCAGACCGTTGTTTCAAGATACGAAGTTAACGCTAATAAAGAATGGAAAGGTTTGCCATTCAGTGAAGTCATAATTGTTCATTGTTGTGAGGGCGAGGGACCACAAGGCCATCGAATCAAGCCCCCAACAACGCAACACATCAACAAAACAAAGGCACATAAACAAAAGGTCAACAAGAGACAACAGGTATAAGACACACAACGCATAGAAAAATCCCGACAACAGACAGCAATGTAATTTAAGACATTAAGCAGATCAAGGGGGAGTCACCGATAAATATTTGTAAAACAGAACATTAAGACAGGTAGAGTACGTTTTTGTTAAGTTTTACTTCAGTTAAAAATTAGCTGCGTCGACTAGTAAAATGAAATGAATCGTTGACATTAAACAGAACTGGAGCACACAAGCAAAAATTGAAAGAATTATTTCCCTATGGATAGATATATTACTACATAACTTGATTCAGAACATATTTTTTTGTATATTGGGCAAAATACTAGGAATGATTTACTTCTTATGTCTTTGGTAATGTTGTTCCAGAGTCTTGGTCCTGTGTATTGTATAGATCGTCGTGTTAAAGATTTTTTTTTATGAAGTTGTAGTGAGATTGTTTTTAGTAATACAGCGCACCGAACGGTTATGAAGTACCTTCAGATAAGTTAAATACGTTTCGGGGACTTTACCCCAGGTCAGAATTGCATACTGGAGATGAGGATAAATTAAAGAGAAGTAGACCTCCCGCAATATTTTGATATCAATAATTGGCTGAAGTTTGAAGAGGGCGTGGCATCCTTGAGCTACTTTCTTTTCAACTGAAGCAATCTGTTCTTTCCAGGTTAGATTGGAATCAATTATGGTGCCTAGGTATTTAGTAGAGTTAACTTGTTCTAATGGCACATTGTTGCAATTTAAGTTTAGAGTTACAGGTCGGGTATGATTATTGCATAAAATAGTTTTTGTTTTAGACAGATTTAATGTAAGTTTATTCTTTTGCAACCAATTGAATACACTGTTTAGTTCGATACTAGTTTTTTTATCCAAATTGGTAGGATCGGTATCAGAAATAAGTAATGCTGGATCATCAGAAAGTAGCTCAAGGATGCCACGCCCTCTTCAAACTTCAGCCAATTTCTGATTTCAAAATATTACGGAAAGTCTACTTCTCTTTAATTTATCCTCATCTCCAATATGCAATTCTGACCTGGGGTAGAGTCCCTGCAACGTATTTAACTCATCTGAAGGTACTTAATAACCGTTCGATACGCTGTATATGTAAAATATCTAGAGCTGCTCACGTCCCAATGCTAGATCTATATCACTCATGCAAAATATTTCAGATTAATCAAATATATGAATACGAATTAGGAAAATTTATGTACAACATAGTTCACAACTGCTTTCCAAGTTTCATCTCCAATTGTTATTCTCATATTAATGAAATACATAATTATCCCACTAGAATAGCTACCAATAACAATCTCACTACAACTTCATCAAAAAAATATTTAACACGAAGATCTATACAATACACAGGACCAAGGCTCTGGAGCAATATTCCCATAGACTTAAGAAACAAATCATTCCTAGCCTTTTGTCCAGCATACAAAAAATATTTACTGGATCAAGTTGTGTTGTAATGTATCTGTCTACAGGGAAATAATTCTTTTAAATTTTTACTTGTATGCTCCAATTCTGTTTAATGTTAACCTCGCCCCATAACAATAAACTTAAACATCAGCAAAAATATTACAAAAAAATTAGAAGAGAGGGGGAGATCATTAATATACAAAAAAAAATAGCACAGGACCAAGAGTCGAACCTTGCGGCACACCACAAGTGATTTGCATCTTATCAGACTGAACTCCATTCGAAAAAACAAAATGCTGTCTATTCTTCAAATATGATGTGAAGAAGTCTAGAGCCAAACCACGAATTCCATAATGGTTGAGTTTGTCTAGTAATATTTTGTGATTTACAGTATCAAATGCTTTTTTTAAATCAACAAAATTACCACATGTGTATTGTCCAGAATCATTTGGACGTAATATATAGTTATGGAGTTGGTTTATAGCAAGAAATGTTGAAAGTCCAGAACGAAAGCCAAATTGGTGTTTTGTAATTATGTTGTTAGTGTCTAAGAAGCTGACCAAGCTTTTATGTATCTGTTTTTTAAATATTTTGGAAAAGTGTGATAATATTGATATTGGTCTATAATTGGAAGCGATATCTTTGGTACCAGATTCAAAAATAGGAATAACCTTGGCAAGTTTCAATTTATCAGGAAAGACTCCGTTTTGCATGCAGTTATTCCATATATCTGCTAAGCAAGTACATATAATATTTTTACTCAATTTCACCAATCTGACAGGAATATCATAAGGTTCAGTAAACTTTTTGTCTTCGAGTAAGTTAATAAGCTTCAGTATTTCTTCTGAACAAGTTGAAGTTATAAACATGGAAGAACAGATTTGTGGAGAAGGAGGTAAATAAGTATCAATTACAGTGGGAGGTTTGGCTCTGGCAAGTGATGGGCTAACTGATGTAAAAAATTAATTTAAAACATGAGCAACAGATTGGTTTGGTGGAAGGGAGGAAGCACCAGGGACAGTTTGTTGAATGATTGGGATGGAAATGTCAACAGAGTTTTGCCAATTACTTCATTGATTGTTTTCCAAGTTTCTCTTGGAGTATTGGAGTTCGCGAGCAGCTGGATTCTGTAGAAATTGAGTTTAGCCCTCTATTTCAAGTGAGTTAAAATATTGTTGAACTTTTTGTACTTTTGAAACTCTGAAGCAATGCCGCTATTTATAGCTTTTTTATAAAGTTTGTTTTTTGTTTTAATAGAATTCAATAAACCTTTTGCTGTCTAAGGTTTTGATGCCAGCTTGGTCAATTTCTTACTTAATGTGATTAATGGGGCATTGTGGTCCTAAGAGGAGTTGAATATTTAAAAAAAGTTGTTGAATTATTCATTTGGATTCTCATGATTAGTGGTAAAATTTTCTTTCAAGTTTGTTGATAGGTGCATCACAAATTTTTTTTGGTGAAATTGCTTGTAACATCTTTTCAATTTAGTTAACTTATTTTTTTTTAGGTACTGTTTTTGCTAGAAGAAAGGTAGGATGGTGATCACTGATATCATATTGTAACACTCCAGGCTGTAGTTCATGCACGAAGTCATTGCAATATATGTGGTCAAGTAGTGAGGGTGAAGTCAGTTTCAATAGACCGTTGTTTCAATATATTGAGTTAACGCTACTCTATTGCTTCAGGGGACTAGTTATGTATGTGCCTGTTTTTGCTCCAAACAAAAACAGTGGTTTCCTTATATCTCTACAGTAATTAAAATCGTGAACAAGAGAGTTGATTTAGATGACGGTTTAGGCTAATTCCATGAGTGCACTCTGGCCTGTGGCTGAGAAGCAACACGTGGGTTCTATTAGGCATCCAATTAAATTAACACAAAAAGAAGAAACTACTTACTGCGTTTTGCTCGAAGTACCGATCACAGATAGTTTTAACTGCCACGCTGGCATCGCTGGATCCATCGCCCTCTTTGCTTAGTTTGTCAATCACGCCTTGCAGCGTTAATGGCGAACGGTCCTTGACCACCGACTCGATTGCAGCAATCTTTACAGTATTTGAATCAAATCCTGGTAATCAGAATTTGCATGCTAAAAATTCGTGGCTACAGCCGAAAATGGGTGCAAAATATAGAACTAAGCAGGACAGTATTAATTCAATCTGACATTTGCAAATGCTTCTCACCAACCGGCAAATCTAACACATTTGCTTTAAAACATGTTTAGGCGCTACATTCTCGCAGCAAACACTTAAAAAATACAGGTCAGCACCATAGGAAAGTCATCACACGATATGAAAACGTGAGGTCGAACATGGTCGACCGCTCAGTAACGAAATAGGCGCTTACATACGTGCCCAGGGAAGAAATAAACTTTTCGTATACCACATAGCGCTGCTACAAGTTTCACTCATATAGTTGCTACTGATCGAACATTTAACCTTTTTTTTAATTTGATTTTTGGTGACGGCAGTTAGCGGCAACCCGAAATTTGCCACCTCCCGAGGCGACTGAGGTGAAAGCTCTTGTCCAAGGAGCGCTACGGCAATTTCCTCAGTGGCCGTTGGGAGGCGGACGCTTTAACACTGAGCCATTGCCGACCCTCAACGTTTAGCTTCATATTGCCGGAAAGCTTCCAAACATTTTAAAGATTTCGTGTTGAGTAAGCAACGAATAAAATCAAATAAGTCTTTTGCTTTGACTTTGCGGAGAAACACTGTTTTGTCATTTTACAAAATGGATTTTCGATATTTGACCGACTGACTGCTGCGATATCCTGTTGGGGGTTTTATGGAATACCTGTATTTCGACATATATCCTGCTATACTTCTTAGTGCAATTCTGTTCTGAAATGTGGAAGCTCAGAGTAATGTCATATTAAGGTCATTCACAAACAGTAAATAACGACCTCAAAACATCTTTACAAGAAGCAACTGGTTACCTGCGTCCTTGTTGTATTCCTCACAAAATATCCTCACGTCCTCGTCTTCGTATTCATGTTCCAGGCACCAAACAATAATTTCATCGTATATTAAGTTTTCCTTCGCTTGTTGAACTCCTGCTTTGGCAACGTTTTCTTGAATGTAGTCGTCAACTAATCGAAGAACCATGTCGCTTTTCCGTTCGATTAAGGACTTGGTGCTGACGTCATTTGCTTACAGATGAATGCAAAAATCTTTAGTACTCAGCAGTAGTCCCAGGATAACGAAAAGAATAATTTTTTTCCATTGTCGCAAACAAAATCATTTGAGGGAAAAAGCATCTATAAAAGAACCGCAAACCTTCATATTTTGAAGCATTTGTCCAAAAATTGGATTTTACCAATCTAAAGTGGGGGATTATTCTTGATTACCTCCCCCTGGTATCACTATCATTTTATTTAAATCCAGTGAAAATGATGGAGAGTTCAAAACCAGCTTATTTCTTTTTCATGATCTTCTCCATAATCACAAAATTATCTACAAGTGTTCTCAACTGTAGCAAAATCATGCTTTTCAAATGAACAGTATTTCGTTATTGGCAAGCTAGTAAATTCATACACAAGCTTAGACAATCGTAAGCACCCATCTCTGCTACGCTAAGGACAAGAAAAAGCTTTTCATTTCTTTTCGTTTCATTATCTTATTTTGAACATGGCTAATTCCACCATGGTGTTATTTTTGTCGCACGCTTGTTTGCAGGCAGGAAGAATGAAAAATGCACTTTTCTAGAAACGAAGCATAATATTTGCTGATACAGTATACGGGACAACTTAAAATGCCAACGTTCGAGCTGAAAACAGAATTTTAGGCAGCACAGTTTCAAAGCAATTGAAAAGCAATGTGTTTTTTGGACAATATTTGTAACTCACCATTTTGAGCCACTTCCTCATTACCGTCCAGCTTAGGTTGCTCTGTTGCCTCACCGAGACATTTGATGATCTCTTCTCTTGAAACATTTGGCTTGATCAGAGACAACAGAGTGAAGACCTGGTCGGGCAGCTCATCCTTATGCGTGACGCCTGCCAGCTGTCTACACAGGTAGATGATCTGGTGGATGTTGAAGTGGTTTAGATGGTAAAAGATTGAGCGTTTCTCGGTAAGATTCCCTTTCCATCTGCAGAACATACAGACTTGTTGTTTAAAAGCATTCACACATTTAAGTATTTGTTTAGACTGTGACAACAATCCAGTAAACATCTCGATTTCATCACAGAAACATACGATACATATATTTTCCTCATATCTGATAAAACAATTTGGGCAATTGGAGGTGCAACCAAGATTTGAAGAAACAACGCCGGGCAGTGACAATAAATGTTTGTAGATCACGAAAACTTTACTTTTTCGAGAAAAGAAACCAATCTTGACGGCTACTAAAGAGGACATTTAGCCTAAAGGTGACCGCTTCTTCTTTATTTTTCCACACTATAGTTTTTTACACTGGTCGGAAAATGCTTGGAACCAATCAGATGACCCCCTCACAATCACTTCGGCGCCCGATTTTCACAACCTTGCGCCATAAGACACAAAGCCACTAGCGCGTAAAATTATAAAACTAACGGCCGTCTGCCACTAAGGCATGCATCGCCGCAAATACTGTTTTTTCAGTATTTGAAATGACCCACTCGGGAATCGAACCCACTCCATGCCAGCAGCTGGAGAGGCAATGCCCAACCAAAGCGTCAACCGGCCGGTTTTAAAGACAACCATTAATTTGAGCGCACATAGCCCCTCAACGAGACACCGGTTGTTTCCAATTTGTGCCGCAGAAAACATAGGTCGTAAACGTGAATCTTGGAGTTTGGTAAACGTGTCAGCTTACAGAAAACCGGTGTTCTTCATTGGTTTTATCAACGATTCTTGTGTAAGCCACTGTTTGACTCTGTCCAATTACAGCAGTGAGCTGCTTATTGATGAAAAGTTTAGGCTTGGACATGATTTGCATTACTTACTAAGCAACACAATAAAAATCGCATCGAGACTTTCGACGTATTCTACGGTACAACACAAAATCACGTTAGCTGCAGCAATAGAAAAATCCTTGAAGCGGTGCGAGTTACTGTTGAATAATTACGGTTTGTCATGCTGAAATGTTTCAAAATAATATCCGATGAGCTTTGAAACGCGCAATTTGCACGAACGGCATATTGTCTTTTGCGTCCCACAGGGATCCATTCTAGCACGCTTTCTCTTCAACATCTACATCTCTGACCTGCCATCCACCGTCTCCAGAAAGTATGCATATGCTGACGACCTAGCAATCACGCATGCTGATGTAGGCTGGAAGGCAGTGAAAGAGGTGCTTACCAAGGACATGGCAACAATAGATTAATAACTCCAGATTTGGTAGCTAAAGCTCAGCACTATAAAAACGGTGTCGGCCGTCTTCCACCTCAACAACAAGGAAACCAAACATGAGCTTAAAGTCAACCTCAAAACCTTGCCCTGCTGCTCCGAGCCCAAATACCTCGGAGTAACGTTTTACAGGTCGCTCGCGTATCGTTGACACCTCGAGTCATTTCGCAAAAAGTTTACATCACGCCTCGGACTCCTGAGACGGTTTGCTGGCTGTGGTTGGGGTGCTGGAGCAACCACGCTGCGGGAAGCCACCCTAGCCCTGGTCCGCTCAACGGCAGTGTACTGCGCTCCTGTCTGGTGCCGCAGTGTTCACACCCACCTCATTGACCCTGCCATCAATGACACCTTGCGAATTATGACTTGATGCCTGCGTCCCACACCAGCGGACAGCCTTCCTAGGCATTCTTGAAGGCATCCAATCTGTTGAGCTTCGTTGCAATGGAGCCACACTTTCTCTAGCACGCCGTGCTATGGAGCCTGGACACCTGCTCCACTCAGCACTCACTTGTCCACCGAGTGCAAATGCACGGCGCCTCAAATCGAGACAGCCATTTGTACCAGCCGCACAACAACGTATCAGTTTATCTGACAACAACAACATACGTACGGCGCACTGGACGGATCACCACTGGAAGGCGGAGTGGTTGGACAACCTTACTAGACTCCGTACTTTCATCCCCGACGTCTGCACACACACCCTGGAATGACCCTCCTAAGAACAGCGTGTCTCCGGCTCAACCGCCTCCGCACCTGTGTCGGACGCTTCTTCTCCTGCTCGCACAAATGGGGTATGGCCTCCTCTGCGGCCTGAAAGTGTGCCGCAGAAGAACAAACCGTCGACCATGTTGTCCTCCAATGTCCAATCCATCGACCTGTCCATGGACTGCACGGCCTGATGGTTCTGGACGATGAGACAACCGAATGTCTGCTCAACACCTGCCCCGAGATCTACTGCGGCCAAGCAGTGGTTTGAAGATCTGACTCAATCGACGGAGAATAAGTCTATTGCTCAGGAAGATGCAGCTGTGAGTCATTGCGACTTTTATTTGCTGCAACCGTTCGACTGTATTAAGTTACCTCCAATTATTTTTAAAGATTCTCTGTAGAATTTCACGCCAAGATGGGAATGTATACCTTACGAGTGCGTCTTCCATTACTGCAGTGATGTTGATCATTTCATCTATTGCGTTTTTGCTGCAATAGATAGGAGTGCTTTGTTCATCGAAAGTTATCACCAGTGAAGTCAAGTCAACAGCTTCGTTTTCGTCATCCAATGCTTTGCATCTGCTCAGAAACAGGATCAAGACATTAGATTTGTGTATGGCCTTCTTAAAATTGCCAGTCATTTTCCCTATGAACTTGCATAATGCCATATGAACGTCGCAGCTCGTTTTGCAATTCGTGCTACTAATATCAATTCTCAACCGCCATGTTTGTCAGCATTACCACGAGCTAATATCTTCGCTCTTGTCGCTGCTATAATAGAAAGAATATATAATCACTGCATGCTGAGTTGAATTCAGCTGCACAAAATCCGTAAGACATCTTGTAATGCACAAAGTAGAATAACGTGTTTGATTCGATATCTATTTTGTTTTCAAACACCCTTTTTCAACGAAATGTATCACAATACAACTTGTAGAATAGATCTTTCAATAAACTCCAACCTCTAGGGTAAAAGCACCCTTAAAGCTTTAGGTTTGTCCATGCTTTTAACTGTTGAAGATGACCGCGAAAATATTTATTCATACTACTTTTATGAGTAACAAAGACATGCTTGTAAAGCCTCTCGCGCCAAAAGATCTCTGGTATCTCTATCGTTTGAAAGCACTGCCAACAAACTTAGAGGCAAAACATATGGGGAAAGCCGCCATGTTGCACTCACCTCAGTTTGGCTTGCCAGTTATTGAACAACAGACAACCAGCGTTTTTCAAGTTCACCAGAGCCTTGGCGAGGTTTTCCACCAAGCTGAGGTTTTTTATAAATCGTTGCACATCTTTCAGGCCTTTGTCGGCGATCAACATCAAACGGGATTGAAGATCATGCACGTCTTTCAATGACATATCTGGTTAACACGAATATTTTTTTTCCTAAAATTTATTTTTGAAAATAGGTGGTTATCTAAAAAATCCTCAGGACAGAGGATGGTTCTTAATAAATTTATAGTTGGAAACAATAAAATCCGATTGATGTAACACCACACATGCGATCAGTTGTTGCGTGGCTTCTGAAAAAGTGAAACATTTTCCACTACAGATAGGTGACAGTCCTAGCTGATTGAGTAATTTTTCATGGTGCACACCTAAAAGTCTTTACTAAAGCCAGTAAATGTCTATGCACATAACCAAAAGAAGCAACGTGAAGGTTTGGCATGAAAATCTGTAGTTTCTTCAAGGTTGGTCAAATAAAGGTTGTTTTCATCGTTTATGACCGGAGAGTACCAGCGTCTGAATGGTAACTTCACATCCACAAACACACGACATGCAAAGAAACCGGCAACTTGACACCTCAGCAAAAGTTAGGCCTTAAACCACTATCAATTAGTTCAAAACACCCAACTGGGTCCTTGAAACGGCTGAAACAGCTGCTCAATTGCGGTACGTTTGCAAGAATATGAAGTGACTTCAGTGTGCACTTAGAGAAAAACTTTCAAGATAGAAAATTCCCAAAACTCACACTCACCTGGATCTTTTTCCAAGTACAACCTCACCGATGTTTCTAATGAAGTGGTTTCATTATCACAAGAGATAACATAAACTCCATGGGAATTGATTAGCTGGGCTCTTGAAAGTGACGACTTTTCAACAGAGCCATGAAAATCTTTAATTCCTTTCAACCACGTAAGAGCACGAGCAGTAGTTTCCTTAAGCATAAGCGAGCTTTGTCGTACAAAAATTTGGTACTGTATAATAGCCAAAGTACTCACACATTGCATCTAACCAAATGTAACAAAATATCGACAACGCAAAATTTGAGTTTCGGCTGCACATTTTCCTTTTCTCAGATGTTTGGTCAATAGGACTATGGCTTCTTTTTCAAATGACATGGAGAAATTAAATTTTGAAAGAAATGGTTGTATGCTAAATTGAAAACCATAGCGGTAATTTTGTAGCACCTTCCCGTAGTTCACAACTTCAAAACGTTTTGCTAATCACATGTCAGAATCGCGATAGTTGGGTTTTGAATCGTCTTGTAACCCCTCGATACCTGGAAGACAAAACGCAAAATCGCCTACCCATTTTTCAGGAAGCTCCGGGTCTCTATCCCTGTGCTCTTGGACGCTTTTCAAAGCGCGCAAAACGTCATCTAAACCCGACGTTTTCTTCAGATCGAAAAGAAAAGGAGCGAAGCCCATCACGGCGCTGTTGAAGCATGCGACTTTGTCCAATTCCATCGGAGTATCGCCGGCAGAGATCATGGCAAGATCGCTCAACACCTTAACTTCGCCGCGATCTGAGAAAAACAGACAGTATCTACAAATGCTAGGCACTGACCATGGAAAGATAAAATTGCTGAACACCTTTAGCTATTAGTTATAAGCAACAAGGTTTATTGGTTTTCCGCAAGCACAGAAGTGACTTACCAGTCACGAAACACCTTCGTATAGCTTAACATTCGAAACATGTAAATGTTTTCAGAAAAGCAGATCTTTTTAACGCAACGTTCATCATGCGTTACATGCCCCCACGCCAGACAACCTGAAGCAAGACGGTAGTCAACGGGGTTGTCGTCGAGAACCAGAAAGTTTGATGTTTGAATCCAGTGGTGATTCAACTCCTTTGCACCCTGGATTTCAATGTTTTAACGGCGACACGCTTGAAAAGCCTGGTCTTACATGAACTTGTGACTTTGCAAAAGCACCACCAACGCACAAAATAAATGCACGATTTTCAAGATCTTTTTTATTCGATTTATTTTTCTAATAAATCTCAGTGCAAAGCACTGCATACCATATATGCTTTCCATATAAAATCGTATTGCAATACCTTAAGATTTGCAATAGTTGTTTTTTGCACAAACTCATTGTGGGATTAGCTTTTTGGCTCCTCAAAAAAATTCGGTAGGACTTCATGGAGTTCTAACTTTTGATAAACAGTTTGGTTCAGTGTGAAAAGAAGGTTCTTAAACAATTACACAATTTTAACAAAAACAAAAATTAGTTCGTACGAAGCGGTTGCTAAACAATAGTTTTGCTTAGTGCCTCTGCATTGGGTTGGGGTAATTGCTTTAAGTTTAAGCAAAAAATTGTGTCGTTGTCTTTATACTAACATCCAAAACATGGCCAAGATCTTACTTATGAGGAAGTGTTGTTATTTCGGTAGACAAAAAGTAAATCAACTAGTCTTCATGAGAAATCCAAGCGTATTCAGCTTTTACGAAATGAAACATTTTGTAAGACAAGTCGGGAGATTGCAGTTTATTTTTAAAGCACGTTTTACAGTCAGACGGTTTGTGTGCTTTTAGATTTATCACAATACTTTTTTTGAAGTAGTTTCCTTTTGGCTAAATTTAATTACGCTCACAATAGGAACTTGCCAGATCAGTTTTTGCATAACGTATATCGCCTCCCGAACAATTCGATCCCAGACCTAGCTCTGCGAAATTCTAAAGACAGCTATGACCTGAGCGATATGCACAAAAAGTCAGCAAATGTTCCAACATTGACGTCCACTGTTTTGCAGCTAGAACATGTTGTTTCATAATGAAGGATCACTATACACTGTACCTTTCATATTCTTTCGCAGCCAAGCAACAAGTTCTCTCTCTTTTGAAAAATTCTGTATGAATTGACCATACTCCTCGGAAATGTTTGAAAAGCTTTTTCCCATTTTTATGACATTCGACGTGATTGAATTCAAAGGTTTTTCTGCTGAGATTTTACTTTTATCCTATACAAAAAATCTCTTGTTCAAAAGGTGAACATGAAAACGATTTTCTTCACAATTTTTATCCACCTAACGACCAAACGAATGTCAAAGTTAATTGATACAGATAGGAAAGCTATCGTTTTCAAAAAATACTTTGGTAATGCAGAAAAACAGCAAAAACTTATGCATTGTTTATGTTCCGTGTGGCTCTATCTTTTTCTAATTAGAAGTTTAATATCACCTTAAAAACATCCGGCAGGTCTATTTTCGAAAATATTCGCATAATCTTCATCAGAAATCAATCTCGACACGTCAATTAAGACTGCAACACTTTAGAGGAAAACATAACGGACTTCAATGTGTGCTGCTGAGATTCGATGATGCATTGGACAAAAATAAAATTGTTTGTCAGCAGACCTTGGTCAGAAACAGGGCTCCAACCAGCTGATATTTCGGGGGGAAGCAAATCGATTCTAACTTGTTCTTTCATCAAAAACTAAACATGTTTTTGCAAATTTCGGGGAACAATTCCCCAAGGTTGGCCCCCCACTTTTGCAGGCCTGGTCAGAAATGTGTGTTTTGCATTGGTTCCACAAAATAAGAAACTTGCCTTCAAAATATCAAGGTATCCGAATTCGCCTTGCAAACATAGACATTCCTTCAAATCGTAGAGGACATCCACGTTTTCTTGCTGTTGTTTAAGCATGAAATAGGTATAAATTTGCTCAACTCTAAAATGCTCACGGTCTATTGGATTTTCAAGTGTTTCAGTCTCAACCACGCTAGCAGTGGGAATGCTAGATACTACTGACTGACCATCAGTGGATGACGATTCGATCTGACTCTGGTCTGCATTTTCTCCAACAACTTCACCCTCTGCAGATTCCAAGAAAACAACCTCCCCATGGTCATTTTCAGCGACACTTTCCCATTCGATAGAATTGTCCGCAGTCGAGGTTATATTTGCTTTTTCAGAAACGCTGGCACTGACGTCTTTTTCACTATAATTGTCCGTCTCTCTGTCTTCTCCAAGCTGAGGTTCCAAGAGTTGGCTTGATTCCTGAGTATTGGTTTCTTCCAGTATAGGCGTAGGACTATCATTCACTTTGAAGTTTGGAAAACGAAACACAGCTTTTACCAGTCTTTCGATCTCCATCTTTTCAAGAACATTCACATGGGCATACCTGAAGTCTTTTTCCAATTGGCCCAGTAGAATTTCACCTGCAAAAAATTGACGCATGTAGCAGGAAATGCACAAGTCAAGAAGTGTATGCGTATGCGCTCGTAAATGGGAAGTTAAAATTACGCCTTCAGACTGACGGAAACACAATTTGGAAAAGGACAATTAAATTAATTGAATGGCAGAACTATTTTTCCCGTTGCATCGAAAAAATATCCGAGAAAACAGGAGCGCATCAGCGTTTTTTTTTTCGGTCACCGTTCGTATAATAGGCAAACAAGAAATAGCACAGTTTATTAGTCTGTGCAGGCTTTTGTGGAGAAGATCTTTAAGATTCTAAACATGCGACACAGTAGGCCTATTGTAGTGCACAGCTTTGCACAACCAGAACTCGCCAGCTCGTAAGTCAGAGAGCTGTTCAAACCCTCTTAAAGATGCGGGACGTCTTATAGTTAAGAAAGTTTTGGATGTAGTTTTTTTTGTGGGTGACGTCTAACGGGGGTAGGTTTACGCATTTTTTGCCACCTTCACCGGGCGCTTGGCGCCAACACCCAGAGCTAATTTTTTGACTCCAGCTTTTATGCGAAACTAAATATTATGGCCAAAAAAACAAAATTTTGGTAAAAAATCCAAAATTACATTTTTACCAAAAGTTTGTTTTTTTGCCGTAATTTTTGAGGCATAAACGCCAGAAAACCAATCAAGGGTTCTAAAGACTCGTATTATAGCCTAGCTTCGAATACAAATTGAGTCAAAAATTGGCTCTAGGCGTTGGCGCCATGGGCCCGGTGAAGCTGGCCAAAAATGTACAAACCTACACCCATTATGAAGTCACCCACAAAAACCCACAATCCAAAACTTCAACTTTTTTATCTAAACTACAAGACTTTCCGCATCTTTAGAGGATTTGAACAGCTCCTCAACTCAATCGACTGGCGAGTTATGTTTGTGTAAACTTCAACAAGAAAAGTGGCGCACGCGGGTTTTAAAATGAAGGGTCGTACATTTAATATTTTAGACCCGAGCGCTCAGTAATTCAATTCAATTTGGGTTGATCAGGACACATGGAACCTACATCAAACTCATGAGGTGAACAGCAAACAAAAATTCGCTCAACCTCGCCAGGGCTGCACATGATGCCAAGAACCGTAGTTGAGATTCTACTTCGTTTTCGCGGAAGTTTCTAAATGTATTAAAGAGTCAAAGACAACAAAGAGAAAAGTATCTCACGTAATTTCAAATGGGTTGCTTTCAACTAGTTCCGCACATAGTTTTTTCAAACGTTTCTATTTATTGCGCATCATCATAGAACTCGGGAATTCAATATGTCACCGTTTTGAAAAAATATAGCAGACCTAGCAGGTTATCCACCAGCAGTACAGCTCACAAAATAGTGCGTGAAATCCCAACCAGAGAAACAAAACGATTAATCGAATGCAGCAACGTGGCGGACCTCGTCGTCAACAAACACAATTTTTCCCATAAACTAACATGCAAAGATGCCCACAATCCAGTTTTCGTCAATTTACAAACGTAACACTATATCAAATCTTTACGCAGCGATTACCTCTGTCTAGATTTGCTTTCAATCCACTAACTGCGTCTTTCATTCTCAACCAGACGAATGTCAGGACGTCCTTAAGGGTCCAGATTGGTTCACCTTTGTCATTGCGCTGAACATCGTTGATAGCCTCAGTGGAATATACGTTCCACAAACTAATCAAAAACTGATGACCATCAACCTGCAAACATTTAAGCTCCTTTTGAGTCACCGAGGAAACCGGGTGCAAAAAACGTGAATCAACCTACGGCGTTTTGTGCCTTAGCTTAAAAAATTACCGCTGCCAAGAAAATACACATGATGTCTGGATTTTTCACAAACGAGGAACCAGGCCTCGTGTCTGTTGTGAATGAAGAATTTTTTGCAATTACCTCAACTGACGTGGAAATATGCGAAAAAGTTTAATTTGTGAAATTACATTTGGCGAAAAAGTCAGAAAAAATAAACAAAATCTCAGCGAAACGGGTTGACACTACGATTAGGGAGTAGGAGTAATGTCGTTGTATCTATCACAGTGTTTCTCAACCTTTTCAAGACACGGACTCTTTTCGGACCAGTATAAATCTTTGCTGTCTCAAGAGAGACTACAAGAATAATGGAAACACTGACTTCAGCAAATGTGGTTTATTTATCGCCCACATTCGCAAATTTAAATGAGAAACTTGTCCCTGAGTTGTTTCACAAGTTTATCGAAATTAGAGTATATGGTCGTCAGTGCACATCTGACGTCGTCTGATCAAAGTTGTTTTTGGTACCTGGCCTTAACCACACTTACTGTTCACAAGCTAGCTTCAGGAAGGCATGCAGTTAGGAAAGGGAAAGGTACTTCTTCACCTTACGACACAGATCAGAGAAAATTGGTTCCATTGAGTAAACGTTCAGAAAAAATTGAGTAAGAGAAGCATTTTTATTTTGTATATCCACAGCTGTCGACTTTGCAATTCATTCACCTATTCCGCAAATGCAGTCAAGTCACAATGAACACATAGTGCTGGCACCTCAAAAGGACTTCGCAACCAGTGAAATATTTTGCTGTAGTTGTTAAAATGGATATGTGCATCCAGCTTGGATGGAAATGTAGTAGGATGTTCAGGAAAGATTGGGCGAATGCAGCGCAAATCAATTTCTAACTCTTCACCAATTTTACCGCTGTACGTTGCCACAGGAGTAAGCTACTCTCCCCAAGTAACTGGACCATCAAAACGTCTTCGTACCTGATGCTTTCGTCAATGCATTTTACATGTTTTGATAAAAGATGCCGACTTACAGTAGCTTAGCTTCTTGAGGAAGCTGTGAGCTAAGGCTTACACACTGTGACCGGACTTCACTGTTTACCTCAACTAAAGTAAATCGAAGTTTCAAGTAGTTGTTTTATGCAAACTCCAGCTATCGTTTAGCCATGATAAACTAGTGTTTGAGGGTACTAAAATCAAATTGTTTGCAATGGTCAATGTGCTTGCGGACTCACCCACAGTCCTCCACGGACTCATTTTACTCCGCGGGCTCGGGTTGGAAAACTCTGATCTATCACTTAATACGTCACAATGCGATCATTTTCAGATCTTCGAATATAGCTGGCGCGTTTTATACGTACTTACTTTGCTGTCAAATATTTCCTTGATATGTAACTTTTGCTTGTCGTCCAGGTTCAGTAATTTTACTTCAACCATTCCTTCTTCGTCTGTGCAAGCAACATCCTTCCATGCCAATTTCGGCAAGTCAGGTATCATTGAATGTAAGTTTTCTGCAAAAAACATAGCTCCTTATTGGAATGGTTCACGTTGAGAAACCAAATTTGGTTTAACCAAAAAACACGTTTGTACGACCTTGAAACACGCCGCACATAGATGTAACAACAGGAATAATCAATTCACCAGCAAGACGCATGTAAAACCCTAGCTGAAAATATTTTCCCAATCTGCGATAACGAGCGGTTAAAATTCACGGTTGCCAGAGGAAAGTGTATAAGCAAATTACTTCAACCAGGCCTTCTTGAAAACAATGACGCACAGGTCGTTTGTTACTGACAACATACATGAGCACTTTCAGAGATTAATTGACACTTCATCAGGTTTGCTTAAATTTGATCAGATTAAAACAAACAAAAAGGGTTTGCAGTTCTTAAAGCTATTCCCATGAAACACTTCTACAATTGATCTACAATTGGACTATCTTGATTTCTTTCGTGTGATAGGGGCCGGGAAAATATAAGTCTGTGGTATATTGGAAAATACAGGTTGTGGCTGAGGAAGGCATACGCTTTCCTGAAGTGCAACGAATGTATAACCGTCGGGCGACTATTACGTCTTTATATTTTGGCAGATGGCTACCAGGTTTGAACAAGGAAAAAGTTTAACCCAATTCTTGTTTTTGTTTTCATTCCGAGGTAGCCTGTGTCCTGCATGTTGGTAGGCGATGCAACGAAACTGCGGCGCCGTGAAGCAGGGTCCAGCCGATCGTGAAATACATTAAGCTTGCAATAAAGATCCCCTGCTCTATGCATTCATTCGTGTTGTTTCTATATATTTCCATGTCTAAACGCAAGTTTCACATGTGGAAACATTTGCCAAACGTGCGTTCAACCATGATCACGACATAAGTTGCATTCAATCCACTATTGCCTGGGAAGAGCAGCTTCATGTCATCTCACAGCCAATATCGATTGTTTTGAATCGCGATATGAGACGTTTCAATACTTATGAAATTGCGACTCGTAACGCAAGTAGCATTTATGAAATGCATAAGTTTTACAACTAAATGGTATTTACAATCTTGAAGCGCACACATTCACGTATAAATACAATAATTCTCATCTACCGCCTACATTTAACAATTATTTTAGAGGTATTACTGGTGTTCATTCGTATAATACGACACAAATTAAAACTCCGCAATGTGCCTTACCAAAATCACGTTCAAGCTCAGGTGCCAAAATGCTGAGATAGAGTGCAATAGAAATCTGGTGAGAAATTCTTTTAGAAATGAAAGATGAACCGCGTATGACTTTTGTTTACAGCGGAATATAAAAAAGGTGGTACTCGGGTACTAGAAACATTATTGGAATTCCTTTTCTTGTTGCTGCATAATTAACAAAGTGCGTTGATTAACGCTGTTAATATGAAAATAGTTGTTTCATGAGGGTATTGCTGTTTTTTATTTCACTCAGTTGGGTTTGCTTGCGTTCACAAAAATTGGTCGCACTAAACTCTCGCGTAAAGCAGTGGGACGCTTTTAGTTTCTAAATGGCATTAAGAGTCATGTATCTGCCAGCAGTAAACGAATTACCGCTCCTCTGGGTGAATCATACATCGACCGAAAATGCATTTCCCAAACATTTATTCGGACGCTTTGTTCTCAGTCTGATCAAAGTCTGTGACAGATGTTGCAGCGCTACACTAGTCCATAACTGTCGTAACGAATTTCTATCTTTAGCTATTGTGAATATATAAAACACATGTGAAAACTGAAAAGTTTTTTTGTGGCGTAATTAATCCAATGTCATCTTGCGGCTTGAACGTACTTACAACGCATTTAATCATGTAAATGCATTGGGAGTTCTAAGCCTTGCATTCAAAGCAACAAACTTTTACTTGCTTCTATCAACTGACCCTTTTACATTATAAAAATCTTTGTCCTCTGAGGGTATGATATGCACATGCAGTCCAAATGACCCCTGGTCCTTCGCAGCCGCTTACTCCCGCCTGTATTTTATAAATCGGTCTGGTTGGAACTCATCGCTGCAATATACAACGGTTCTGAACATTGTAACAACTGTATTGGCTCCATTCATGCATATGTTCTTTCCTGGTGCTATACACCTATGCTTGCGTTTTATCAAATTACTAATCGTTGTTTGCACCAATAATCGTATGCTCTTCTTTTACCAGCAAATTATCTCTGTTCATGTTCTTTCATGTATCTGCGTGTTCCTTGTTACTGCCATGTATGCTTGAGTCTACTACGTTGTGCGTGGGTGTGAAGACGTTATGTATACAATACATTCCGTTCTAAACAGACCTACCGTACATGACGTTAGACGCAAAAGTTCGGCAGTATTTTCAGCAATTACACAACACAAGCTGAGCAACGGCGTAATAAGTCAGTTGACGACCAACTACAAGACAAGCTATTTTGGAACCAACACACAAATACCTGGAAACAACTAGGCCAGCACAAATGCCTAAAACGTTTTTTATTCGTGCATGATTGAAACAGAGATCAAGTACAAGCCGAATCTCACTTGTGTTTGCGATGCGCGGAGGAGCAAGTGTCAACAACAATGCGAGCCAGCATGTTGTGGTGACATTCTGCCTGCATTGCTGGTCTGCAGTGCAGACCCTTCAAAAAGAAATTCTTCGACTTATCATGTGTCAAGCGGCAGGGCGAATGATGAATGCAAACTAAAACTAAAGAAAAGGGCTTGATCATCCGAACACAGAAAGAGAGAACAAAAGGCAGGGCACCAAGTGCTGGGGCGAACCTTTTGTCAGCCTTCATTCAAAATTTATGCCACGTACCCTAAAAGATACCGGAAATTAAGGTTACTTGAAGCAATTTCTGTGGTGGACGTAACCAAACTAATGCACTTTCATTCATAGTAAGATTTTGATAAGCCCTGGGAATATAACGCGTTGTCTAAGCCTACTTTGTACTCTGCAAAAACGGTTCTAGCGCGTCCCTCTGAAGAACATTGTGCATGATATCAGAGAGCTTCGGGTTTGAAAAGTTGTAACAACTCCACTGATCGATTCCTTGCTTACACCCATCATGGAGAGCACTTAGTTGAACTTCATTGTTTGAATCACATGTCACAGACAGTCATCTCTCCTCATTTCCATGTCATAATAGTCAAACAACATGCACCTATTGTTTGCCAGGGCAACAGGATGCCTTGGGCACGGTATTTTAGCGATGCAACAGAATGCATCATTTTGTGGCAGTTGATAGATACGAATAAACTGTCAGTCTGAATTACCTCCAATGGAATGTTCACATAAATTGCAGATATATTTGATTTCTTCTTGGAATTGTTTGAACGCTTCAAATTCGGATTTAATTTGAGAAATTCGTTTCTTCGCCATATCTAATGTCATAGGTTCATCAACGGAAGATTCACCATCCTGCAGGAAATTAGCAAAACAATCTACACTCACTGTTCCAAGACGCAAGCTTTTTATAATAGCATAACGCCAAACGGTCGTTCACAATACTTTCTTTTTATTTTTGTGACGGCAATTGGGGACAGGCCGACGCCTGCAATTTGCTTCTTGCTGGCGCGGTCAGGGTTAACGTTCTTGCCCAAGAAGCGCTACGGCGATTCACGCAGTGGTCGTGCATCGAACACCAACGTTCCAATTGAGAGGTGGACACTTAACCACCGAGCTAATGCTGTCCCCAACTACATTTGATAGCTGAAGCTGAGTTACTTAACTACTTATAATACTTAAGTAACTCTGTTTCACCTACCAAACGATACAATTACAAAAATGAAATGCATGTTTTCGTTCCACCCCGCAATTTTGCATAAATATCAAAGCAACGTTTGCTTGTATAATTTTGGCTTCTGATAGTCAAGTTCAGGAGCTCAAAGGAGAAATACGAGAACGTACGACATGGTGTGCTGGAAAGCGGTAGGTTGCAGAAAGAATAAAAACGTGAAAATAGCTCTCAATGTTGCAAACCCGGTTGACACAAATCAACCAAACACCGCTATTCGTTACATTTAAATTTCAGCCTGAGTTTGTTGCCCTTCTTGTACTTTTGACATAGATATTGCCTGAGGAAGAACGATCCAGCATCAACAAAACCTCACTGCAAAGTCAGCGGAAACTCACTCATTCTCTGCCGATCAAAAACCATAAGAATAAAGAAAATTTACCTCTTGCATCGTGCATTTTTTACAACTTTTTTCACAGCTGAAAAAATAACACTCATTGCTAAAACTACCCAAAACGCGTTGGCAAGCTGTTAATTACAGCAAGTCTGCTTACATTTTTTTGATGAGTGAAAAGAAACAGAAAATTTATGCAAGAACGACAGACAAGTCAGGAGGTAGCGTTGTAATATCCGAGAAATGCTTGCAATGATTATGAAGCATCACGTGGTCATCATGAGAACAAAACGCGCTGTCATGTAACGGAAATGAGACCATCTACAATGCTTGATCAAGTTTTTGTTAAAGAAAACAATATAACAGATGTGTTAGAGGGGAATAGCTGGATTTTCATAAGTTCTCTTGAGCTCTACGCGACGAACTTTGTTTTCTTTTAGAAAGTGCAACGGTAGTTGTGGCAAGTTCTATTCGCTGGTGCTCCGAAAAACAAAAACGGAAGATACATTTGCAATGTTTTCGCGTTTTTTTCAGAAACACGTTTCCCAAAAATGTTTAAAGTGCTCACAACATGAACAGCTTAGCCATTACAATCGTATTTTGGTCAACTCACCACCATCACATCCAAGCCATGCATGAAATAATCGTGATTTTCAAATAATTGTTCAAGTTCTTTTGCTGTCAGCAGTCCATTTTGAAGCTGATTCAGAAACTTTGCAACTGCTTCCTTAATTTCATTTAATAGAGCCAGGCTTTCTTTTGGCAGGGGGTCTTTACCGCTTGCTCCATCTAGAGCAGAGAGCAGTTGTAATATTAAAGTGGCATATTCGCTTCATTTTTCAAGAGGTTATTTGCTCGATTTCTCATTTCTAAGGAAATAGCGTATTGCTGCAAGCATAAGCAAACCATAGCAACATCACATAGCAGCCAGTGAGAGGTAAACACAAACAACGTTAAAGAACACCAACTTCATCGAAAAAATAAAAGAAGTGAACTATCTGGTCTCTAATGCAACCTTACCACAAGGTAAAACAGCACCATCGCTTACCAAAAAGTTTGAAAAAATTTGAAGCAAATGGCCACTTTAAAAATCTTATCAAGCGCTCGTTGATAGTTCCATCTTGTTTGTTCCATTCTTTGATGAATAAATCATTGAGAATGCGGACTACTCTATCAAAACCAGAACCCTTTACCAGGTTTCGTGGATCAAACATTTTCCAGCCTCTCGAACTCTGTGAGCAACAAAATTCAGCTTGCAACGTAGAGTATATTCAGCTAAAATGTTCATCACAGTTACCATACCACCGTTATAACAAATGAAAACTAATTATTGACATAGTACAGGAGTAGCTATTTGTTCCGCAAGGAAACACTCCTTACAATAAACACGAGCTCACTTCAAATATCGTGTAACGCCTTGCGATTTATAAACAGTGGCGTACAGAGGGGGGTGAACGGGACAACGACCACGGGTATCCAAAGCGTGAAATAACAAAAATAAAATTTTATTAAAATGCTGCAACTAGATGTTTCTTCGTATTGTAAGACTACGAACTAACTCTCACTGCATGGATATGATGGAAACTTGCCTGAGTGGACATGCAAATCTACGTTAAGCGACCAGAGAGAGAGAGATGAAGAACACCCATCGTTACCTTAAGGCCCTACATCCTGTCTATTTCCTTCCTTTGAACGTTGGCCAAATTCCTCTAGCCTAATTTTAATCTGCAACTTGTCTTCACTGTATCTTTCGATTCTCTCTAGAGCCTGGGCTCTTAAACCGGGGAGTGTGGACGGTTCGCAAGGGGGTGCGAGTATGACAGCGACATATTGTTGGAAATTATTAAATGTATTGTTTTTATCATTTCACTATAAACACCATTATAATAAAAAGTGGACAGTGAACAAAACCGAGATCGCCTACGCTTGCTTGTTCAAAGTTGGATTCTGAGTAAAGAACGCTTTGTTTCGATGGTGTCTTGTCTGCTTGGTTTAATTTATAGTGGGAATGCGAATTTTGTCACAGAACTATATCATGCATGACGATTTGGCGATAGATTCTTCACTTTCCATTGTAAAAAAGATCAAAATATTACAGCAAATTTTTCAGAGAGAAGCGTTCGGAGCTGTTAAAACATTTTCGGCGCTACGTAATATGTAACTTTTAAAAACGTACTGCTTCTTTTTAGCTGATCGCCAGTGTACTTGCCGAAACGTACTTCACTTTTTTCTCACCAAAACCACCATTGCAAAGCTCTGTACCCTTCCACGCACGTTTTACAACGTTCAACTGCCTTAGTATTGTTGCATAACGTGGTACGAGACCTGTACAGCTTTTTTCTCTTAATTCTCACTTGAGGTGAACTTTTTGTGTTAATCCTTTTACATGTGGCAAAGGTCTGGGCAGGCAGTTTTGCTGTGCCTGTATTTTTACATTCCTCAGTACTAGAACCGGGTTGGGGGTATGCAATCAAATATTCTCCCCAGTCGTCGCCAGACCTGTGCACACCCCTGTCTATAAGTTTGGCTAATTGCTTCTAATTGACATTTACACCACAGAAGCTACAAATGCGTGATAACAATCCAGCAGTGAAATCGAGCACAGCAATCAAAATGTTGAACTATATGCAGCAATACCCAATTATCACTGACAGGTATAGAACAAGTCATATCATTTGCACAACATTGCTTTCCCAAGTAGAAGTTCATTGGTGTAGAAAAGAAAAAAGTGAAATACATCCCGGAAAAATAAGGCTGAAATTACCAGTGTTTAATTTTTCCAACACCTTTAGATCGGAATTTAGTTTGGGTGCAGCTGCGGAGGTCATCCCGAAATTCTTATGCATTTTCATCGTTATCAGTTACTAATCAGCGAACTTCAAATCCAAGTTTAAAGACTGAATTGATTGACTCTGAATTGACTCTGTTTGAGAGTCATGTGTAATATCAGCTATTTCATTTGACTGTGAAACCATGACCCAGCTGTTGAGAAACGTAAACGAAAGTGATTTGTTTGCGATTCAAAGAACGAATGAGGGTTGCTGTTATCGTTAACTAAAGAGAACCATTGTGGAGCTGTATTTTGGGGTTGATGCCTTTATGAAAGCAACGACATAAAAGTAATTAAAGAGTAATCTGGCCCACCCCATCGTTTGACCATGAAGACACTGCATGTGTAACCACGCACGAAAGCAGGAACAAGATATATACAAGAACGCACGCATGAGTACATGCAAACAGTGCACACGACCACACGCACAACGACGCCTAGGCAGACGTCCGCTTTGGACGATGCAGAGATTTCTTATGCATCAGCCGCCCACTTTTGTGGAACTTCATGATGGCGGTTCCGATGGCAAGGTAGGCCAAGACGACTGGATTTCATGGAGGGTTGCATCTGTCATGTCCGAATGGACCTTAGCGACTTTTTCCAGCAGTTCTATTTGCACCAGTGGTTTTCAACCTTGGGGTCGCCACACCCCAGAGGTGTCGTGAACCAATGTTTGAGGGATCGCAAGTAGATAAATTTTATGTGCACAGCTGCATTACATTTGCTTTATTCGGTTTTACATGGGGGTCGTTGAGTAATAGTGGGTTGCCATAATGCGTCGCGGTACAAAATAGGTTGAAAATCAGTGGTTTACACGTGCTCCAGACAACAAGGCTAGAGTTTATAAGGTCTTGGTGAGACCCGGCTTAGAGTCGAGCTCTAGATCTACCACCACCAAACCGATATGCACTAACCACTAACCCTACGGCGAAAACGTAAAGCCTATAATATTGCCAAAATCTTTGCAAGAAATGTTTTTCTCAAATTGTAGGCCATATTTTCTATGCGAGTATTGCACTACAGGCACGTCCATGAAAATTACACCTGTTGCGATGTTACTTCTGCAATCACCTTTGCTTGATGAAGCGAGCGCCGGTACAGTTCACAGGTGCTTTAAGAAAATAGTTGCAGCTATTTGGATGGATTGCTACTTTTCGTGGTTTAAAAATAGTGCTAACTCTAGCATGCTGCCACTGTTTGAGTATACTTTTAGCTTCGAAGAAACTCTAAGATACAATCTTAGACGTACTCTGTGTTTTGATTATTTTCATTGAAAGAATCTGAACTAAAGCCAGCAATGCGAACTGCTTTTCCCTTTTCAGTACTTTCAAGACCACTGCTTACTTCAGTTAGAGATGTTGGTGTGGCGGACTTGTTAAACTTGGGATCTTTCCGTAATGAATGTGCTGGTAGCACTTTTGTGGAGCAACTAGAGTATGGTTTGGTTCAACCGGGCGGAGTTAGAATATTCGACAGACCAACTCGGCAAAAGCTTCGTCTAGTGCAGCCATGTCCAATCCGCAGCCCGGGGGCCGCATGTGGCACAATCGAAAGTTTTGTGCGGCCCAGTTTAGGTTTTTGCTGCAGCAAAAGTATCCTATATACAGACAACTTGTCCTTATTTTGATTATCATGACTTTGACGTTTTTGATGCCGGTGGTCTTCAGTGCCAGTTTATCACGTTTGTTACTACCTACCATTGCAGGTAGGATTCGAACACTCTCAGCACATTAACTTAAGCTAAATTTCGTTTGCTAAGTTCAAAGTAAGCCATTCAACGTGCGGCCCTCATCAATATGTCATTCAGTGTGCGGCCATGATTGAGGTAGTGACATAATTTTTGGCTCAGAAAGCCATTTAGGTTGGGCAGAGCTGGTATAGTGTTAGGGAATGAAGTGTACGAGACGTAGTCACTGGGATTTTAAAGGGTACAGGCAATGCCCCTTTGTCAGTTCTACACTACGTAAGATTTCATAATTTTTGTTATAGCTTGGAAGTGAGCGAGAAAGAACCAAACTAAAATAAAAACTCATTGTAATTTTTATAGAAGCTATGCTTTTGCTGATAGACTGCACTGTTCACATTGGCGCATTTTAAACATAAACAGTGATGTACTGCATTGAAACAAAACATTACAAACGCTTACTACACAATTGACGCTAACTCGAAGCAGGAACCCCAGCTTTTTACAAGCTGGTAAAGCCTGCTAAATACTGTTCATCTTCCCGTATACAAACATATTATATCGTGGGCTTTACGAAAGTCTCCCAACAGCATAAACAACAAAAAATGACAAAAGCGGGATGTTCAAGCAAACAGCGATGAATGTTTGTTGTTGACAGCGAGATATACAAGCCTTACTGCTCTGGACAACGGAGAGCCTTAAATGCTAACCAAACAGAAATTGAATCAGTTAACCAACTAACAATGTTTTTGTTTAACGAAATGAAACGACGAATGTTGCATCTTGCCAAAGCCATACGAACGATTTCACTACTAATCTGTAAGCGACGTAAACGTATCAGATGTCACGCTGTAGTCTGACAAAATGTTAGCACCAACTACAAGCAACCAGTGGCAAACGCATAAGCGTAAGCACCGAACTTTGCCTTCGCAAAGCTTTGAATCAAAATAAAATCGCTCTAACATCAAAACATAATCACAACCGACTAGTCTGAATGAGAGAGCAATGTGCCACGGCTAATACTGCTGCAGCCTGGCAAAATGATTGTGTACAAGAATCATATCGCCGGAAGTCAAGTGCGCGTTGCTACGGTAAGACTGAGTGCTTTGTGATAAAGCAAATGACGAGCAAGGTGGTTTGTTTCTTACTGTACTAGAAGCGAAAAGTAAGCCACAAAACTTACCTTTGGAATTTTTCGAGCATATTCATACACTGCGTTGGAAAAACAGGTCTCAACCTCTTTCAGAGGACTTAGTTTTTCTATTTCCACGAAAACTTCAAGGTTTTTATCCCCGTCCAGATTAAGTTTCTGAAAACACGTTTAAACGAACAAACTTCACTGCAAAAACCAACTTCAATTGCTGTTGTAACTCTGCAATTGGCTGTGGCGGATGTCAGAATACGGTAAGCAACTACGTGTTTCTACTTCTTTTCTGCAAACGAAAACACTTTCACAAATTTACTATTTACTAAACATACTTAAAACTGCGATAAGTAACATTGTACCATATATTACATGAAGAATAAGGGCTGTTTCACAGATGTCTGACTATTTTAACATGATACTGTTTTTCTTTCATATGCTGTTTTGCATTGGAACATAGATTTGTTGGTGTTTGAATTTATTATTGGGCAAGCCAAGGCATTTCTGATGTGTAAATTATATGACATGCGTCATATTGAAAATAGTGACCTTTGAGAAGAACAATGAAACAAATCTATACTCGGAACTTATGGACCTCAGTGGCGTTTGTGGTTCAATTTTGCAACGAAAAATACGATGCAAAGTTTTCTGCCCTCAAATTTGCGTTTCGTACAAAAATTATTCAACGTAGTCATGTCAGGCTGGCGGGCCATCATGAAACAACCGAAAACAACAATGGTTAAATTACAGTGATATACTCTGTCTTTCTTTTGGTGCTGCGTATTAGGAAATGCATACTTAAAAAATATCGACGAAGCGAAATGCACAGAGACAACTGCGAAAACATAATGCAAAAAACGGACACAAAATTGCATATGGCACAAATGCATCAGAGTAACAAACGGAAACAGGTTTCATCTCAATATTACTTGTAATATTTGTTATGCGTGCATTCTAAAACTTTGATTTTTTAACCATTTTACGGTAACATCGTTACGACAAATGAACGATGACAAAATCAGTGTTTTTCGCATCTCCTTAAATATCACAAGTAATATTGAAATTAGTTTCGCTCTCTATGCATCAGCACAATGTTTCGGTGAAAAACCTGGAATTTTCAAATATACGAATGATGAATAATGCTTAATTTTTTTATTTGAAAATTATGTCACGTTTTTTCATCAGTTTGTTGTTTCAGAAACACTTGACTGTTTACCAAAATAGACGTTTGATTCAATTGCTACAAATACCATCAAGGTCATCATCAATACGTTGCCCTCTCTTTACAAGAAATCTACGTAAACAACAACGTTGATATCTAAAGAGATATAGGGCAAAGATGTCTACCTTTAGTTTTGAAACACACTAGTACTTTTGCAATAGTGAAGTAAACGTGAGTTGTCAACTAATGAATACCTGTAATATCGCATCAGAAATTTTCTTGCGTATAAGTTTTTTTACAGCAGAAGTCCAAGTTTCATCTCCCAGTTGGAAAGAAACCAGTTTGTTCCAAAACTACCACAAACAACTTAAGTATTAGGAGAATAGCAGCATTTGTCACAAACTGATTCCGTAAGACAAAACATTCCACTACACCTTGTTGCTATTACCTTCAAACAGTTTACAACTAGTTACTGCTATGAAAATAGTTTTAGGCAGAGGCAGCTTTACATGAATTGCATACATAAGCAGAAACTTGAAGAAATAAATCAAAAACCAGCTACCTCCTAATTAATCCCCGAGAGTAAGTTGAACAAAACTCATAAAATAAGCAAATGTTTACGGACGCCTATTGAAAGTACGTTTTTGCAGTTGAAAGCAACAGATTTGTAGTAAAAACATAGTTTTATAGTGATGGCAATGATGGCCAAATACGTGCATCTTAGCTTTTTCATTCTCAAAAAGAAACACAAAGAGCTATCAAAAGCAATTCAATTTAGTAGTTTCTAGGAGCGACAAGTAAACTGTTACCTTTTTTTAACTAGCGTTGCAAACTATAATGTTTATCGCATTCCACTGCTTCACAACAACTAATTTCAGAACAGCAAAAACGGCACTATTCTGTACCAGCAAAAGATGGCACAGTATATTGTTTTTACTCAGCCCGCAATTCTACTGAAAACAACAAATAACAGCAAAATTAACAGTATGACCAGTTTGTTAAGATTCGTGCGTCAAAATCTGGATATTTAGAAAAGTTCGTGACGAAAAGCGAGTATATCGAATAGGTGAAATTAGAGAAAATATAGAAAACTGTTTAGCCCGGCACACCAAAAAAAATTTTGTTTCACCTCGATATGATGCTTTCTTATAATCCTGGAAGTGTCCCTATCCATCCATTCAAATATTTTGCCTGCAATCTTGGAAAGCTCATCTGCGTCCTATAAGGTTTATAAAAGTTTTGAAAAAACTTTAAAAAAGTAAAAGACCATCATCTCCATTTCTGATCGTTGCAAGAAAACAGCTTTCAAAATATTTTATGCTCAACAAATGCACGGCTAGTCATTTATAGCTTCTTTACACGAAGTACTTCATTGAAATGGGTCGGTAAGACGAAGCACAGAAAATTAATTCAAATGCCTTTCATTTCAGATTTAACGCATGTCCAACCCTTCAACAATGGTGATATACTTCGCGAAATTGACAATGAATGCTTCGTAGGTCAACAACTCAATTTCACGTATGCAATGAAATAGGAACTTATTAAATCTAAAGGTCTACCAACTATCCTGAATAAATGGGTTTCGTGCTATCATAAAACGATCATTAGTTGGCGCAGTGCGTCTGCTACAAACCACTCATGTCATTGATAACCACGCGTTTTAGGTTCCACCCGGAGCACTTCACTGGGGATTTGTTAGCGCGCAGTTCAGTTCGGCTGGTTGGGGTGTTGGTTTTTCCAGTGTTTTTAGTTATTTATGAGTTGATCGCATTCAGTTAAATTAAAGCTAATAGTTAACTCTGCGAAAATTACAGCAGTTTACAGGGGCATTTTGAAAGGTTGCAAAGTATGGAATCGATGCCTTCGAAAATTTGTGTGTAGGCCATATGGTTGTAGAGAAAATTTTGCGCTCTTGATGAAGTGGCCTTTTGCTACGGAGCTTGTACTTTATTTTTATTTATGTTCATTATGACCAAAAGTTGTGCAAATAAGTGCATAAACACGTCCTTGAATGTGGAGACCATTTGTCATCAATGCAACGACTTAACCGCTTTACAACATGTGGAGAACAAATAACGTTTGGGAAAATTTATGTTGTATCTACTGCATCTTTATTAAAAATAATTAGCGCCATATTAGATTGCCAACTACTAGGGCTATAATTTAACAAGCTCGGGCTGCAAGTAGTAATAGTTGATTTATAGACTTTTTGAAACTGAGCCATTAGTATACCCACTTTTCGTGACCTGCATATGCAAATATAATAAAGGTTATTCTATGGCAATCAGCTTTCACAACTGACGAAAAAACTACAAACAAAAATGAGACATTTTGGCGAAGTTTCTAAAACGGGTAAAATACGCAAAACGTCAAAAAAAGCAAACCAAGTACTTTAGAAATGTGTTCTTCAACATAACAATTGGTTTTCTCGCAGTAACACCCAGTACAAACGTTTAAGTTTCAGCTGGACTTGCATATCTCTACACACAACTTCAACATTGAATACACCAGAAAAAACGTTTACAATCTTTTCATGTTTCACTTTTTAATAAACGCAAAACATTAAGCAAATTTAGCTAAACTGTGAAGACTAGTCAAAGCATTTTGTGTGATTACAAAGGGTAAATAAAACAATAATGCAGACACAAAACGATGAAACAAAACATATGTATAATGTAACAGAAACGAAATAAAACTTACGCAGCTGAGTTTAGCAGTTAGTATGCACATAGAGGCAGACCAATGTATCATAAACGGAGCATCTGGTAAGGATTGCGACACGTTTCCAACATTGCTACACAATTTAGACAGCATTGACTTCGCTGCAAGCTGCAGGGATTGGAGTTCTTGGAGAACAGTCTCTTGCGCATTCCTATCAAGGTCAAAACAAAATTAACAAAACGTTTCACCACAACATGAAATCGGTTTTTGCATAATCGTCAGGAAAACAAGGTTCGTCGGGAACACGTTCACCTACCCAGTAGCAGTCCACAAAAAGATTCTAAAGCACTAATTGATATATTTCAAAATGTTTTACATACGTAAAAAAACTGTTTGAAACAATTCGAGATTGACACAGAATCACACGAAAGCATAAATCTATACTACGCTTTCAATAGCTCGTAAATACGGTTCTTGTTAGACAAATGTTTGTAAATATTGTAAACCAGGGATCTCCAGACTACGGACCGCAGGCCAACGCGAAGCCGTTTCATCCGGCCCGCGAAGCCATTTTCCAAACTGCTGCACGTGGGCCAGATCCGACCCGCGAATACATTTCGTAAATAATGAAAAATTATTTACGAAAACGTTTTGATTTGATAGAATGCAACATATCCCGAAACAATCACATTAAGTAAGATGTCCAGCCATCGCACTGTTGTGTAATAACTTATGTGACCCTTCGGATAAAAAAGCCTGGCTGTAAACAAATGGCACAAGTTACGAAGGGTATTTTTTTATAAAATACGACCTAACAAAAACTTTAAACACTGTGAATGGTACAATATACAACACATTAGCCACGAGTACGAGAAGTGTCTTAAAGGCGATAAACCCTTAGCCAAGTGTCTAAGTTACTTGTCATAAATCTATATGTTGATTGTTTGTACAAGCAAGAACTTCTATTTCAGTGTGAAATAATGTTTTCCGTGCCTGGTAAAAATACCTCATAGACTACGATCTTCACCGCTGTCAAACAAGCAAATCGTGGTACGAAGTAGTCAAACACATTTCTTAAAATGCTTGCAAAAGTAGAATAGCAACTAGCGTCAATAATGTGCACATGAAGAATACCTTTCTGAAAGTAAGTTTTCAACTTTCGTAGCAAAACTATCGTATATCCACGTGTTGAGCTTCTCGTTGCTGATTACTGACTGCGAATAAACAAAATCAGAAAATCAAGTTGTAAAAAGTCCACTAGCCTTCCGCGACATATAAATCGTAGAGAGCTGTGGATGGCTTAACAAGTACTAGAAAAAAAACTGCATAACCTTGAAAACAACTTTAAAACAACATTGGAACTTCTTCGAAAAATTTAAAAGCACCAGCCGCCTCACCTGGCATGACGTGTGTGTAAGGTTTGCACTGAGGTCACAGAAAAGCTTCGTTGCATCAAACAACTGGAAAAAATCAGCATCGCTCTCCAGAACGGAAATGACAGAGTCAAACTTGAGCGCTTGTTGATAGACATCAGCAAAACACGGACAGGCCTCGATAGCATTTTTGAAGTCATCTTTGGCACCAACCAATTTTCTGAATGTTCAATTTATAGCAATCGAAAAATATAAAGTAGATCTATACAACCCTGGATTTAAGCTTGTGATATTTATTATAAAATTTATCTTGGCCACAATTTTGCGTTACCAGCCATTTACTGCATTTTTTCTTGCTCTGAAAATAAGAAAATGGCTTGCAAATAGTGACGTAAATAAAGCGGTGGCTAAATCATACAGACAATGATTCCATCAGAGCAAAAGTATTATTTGCAACAGCAAAGTTGTATGTTGAATGAAGCAAAAGACTTTTGTTCGATTTCAACGCTGTTTGATTTATAATTATGTTCTTTGTTAGCCCTTGAACATATTGTTTGTCAAATCACGTTTTTGGTTAACAGTGTTCGGTTTTATGTACAGAGAGTGCTTGAAGTTTGGGTCTTGACATGCTAAATCTGGTTTCAGTAAATTCCGACGGGTTTAAAGGAGTTGTGCAGCAAGATGTCCATTGTTTGCCTATTGAGTTATACCTCAAAAAGCCAGAGTAGTCTGTTACCTGTTTTACGCAAGCATACATTAGAAGCATTTCAGTGTATATGAAGAGACTTGTCAGGAATGCAAAGTTGGCTACCATCTACCATGCAATGGAAGCTCCCTACAAATAGTATCTTAACGGTAACATGTAAGGAGCAAGGAAGGGGCGAAAGCTAGGTCCATCGGCACGTTGGGTAAGGCTGTTCTGCTTCGCTATATAGCCTACGTGATAGCGGTTTTACGCCTGTTCGGAATCACAAAGCCAAAATACTTAGAATTCCCGTTTGAAGCTGATTCTTTCAGTAGCTGCATTGTTATACGTTCTGTCGAACATTCCTATCCAAAGCTGCAAAAGTTTGTATTTTTCGAGAAAGGGTGGGAGGATATTTGGCCTATTTCATGTTGGTTACCTGTCGTGAAAGAAAAATAATATTTGATTGAGATTTACCTACGGGTAAATGACTTGTGACATTTGTGCATATAGCAGTATTGCGCAACGTTTTAACTTGTATATACGCTAAATCATTTGGACATTTTAGTCCTAAGAACCTTATGTGAACGAAAATTGCAAAAATGTCCTGAAAATAACATACTTTTATGTCTCAACCCAATTTACTTTTGTTGCATGGAGAACTGCAATCTTCGAACTTAATTTGATTCAGATTTTCAACCGACCGCCAATAAAGGCTATTTGGGGTTTTTGCATTTTTTCTACCTTTTTGGTGTCTTCAATATGTGTACCTCCCACTTTTTCGGGAGGAAATTAGGTCTTTTGTTGAAAATCAAATCTCTTTGTAAATGAAACAGATTTGTATTTTCGTGTCAGATGAGCTTAAGAATAATTGCTGAGTTGTGGAAAAACGTGCCTGTGCTCCTAAAAAGTTTCAGCAATTTCCAGTGATGGTGGAAAAAACTTTTCGCCAATTTTGCCTGTGGTACCAATGGTGAAGTGTTTTTGTATGAACCTGAGCAGGGATGTTTTGTTGCGAGATGTACGCAAAATATTTGCGAGAGAACTTTTTCAGACTACGTTGATTTTGTACAGATACTTATGTACTTCAAATTTGCAGAGAAAAACCGTCTGACGACATACTTCACCTCCATTACATTTCTAGAAGTAGAACTACGGGTAAATTGAGTAAGCTGTTATAGGCCATTATCTGTTATAATAAGCATCAACTGGCTATGAAAATAAAATGTATGATCTGCTTAACCACAGTTGTTACAAAACACGCGTGTAAGTCAAGGTTAGGATGCAATGTAGAGTAAACGTCCTGTCTTCTCAAATATGCAGTGAGTGAGCATACTCGTATGCCGGGTGTTCAGAGTATCTGCACTGATCGCTCATCAGTATTGTTGTGTACTTCTCAAGCGGTGTTGCTCGCTGCTCTGTTAGCGTGATTATCGCTATCTTTCTTCAGATGCCTTAAGTTTCAACCTCTTAAAAACTTGCACTGAATAAAAATAACGTTAAGCCCGCGTACGCCAAAATTTTTGCGCAAAATGGGGCCAACATATTCGGCCATAACTCGCCAGCCGATTGAGCTAGAGAGCTGTTCAAACCCTCTAAAAATGCATGAAGACTTGAACTTTCGATTACAAAAATTGGGAAGTTTTGGATTTAAGTTTTTCGTGGGTAACGTCATAAATGGGGTAGTTTTAGGCTTTTTGGGCCCTTGTTTATCTGTCCCTGGGCCCCGGCAAGAGGGAATGTTTGTCTCTTTTCCTTAAATCAAACTAGGAAAAATCTGCATCTTTGGAACCCCTGATTGGCCTTCTAGCGTTTGTGGTTCAAAAGTTATGATCTTAAAACAACAAAATTAATTAATTAATCCTCTCGGAAATTAATTAATTTGCAGTGTTTTGGCCATGACTTTCGAACCACAAATGCAAGAAGGCCAATCAAGGGATCTAAAGACGCGGATTGTTACCTAGTTGTTTCTAACAGAAAGAAACAAATGGTTTGTCCTTGCTGTTGGGGCCTAGGCCACGATGACGTCATCCAAAAAACCCTAAGCCTAACCCAATTGTCAAAACAAAGGTAACCAACAAGTCTTGCAAACAACGTGTTGTCTACCTTTCTGCATGCTTCCTTTTTGATTTCTGTTATTTTCTGCGTTGCTTTTCCCTATTTCAGCCTTACCTTGACTACCTCTCACCCTCCCTGTACATAGGCATGTGTTAGAATTCGATAGAATGCTTTATTGGTATTGTGTTTTCTTACAAACCAAACACCCCTTGTTGATGTATATTATCTTCAGAGTCTTTTTTGATTTGTTGAAATGTCTTAAATAAATGGAATTGTGCGCTGGAAGGTTCGTTGACCTAAATGGTGTTTCTCCAACCCTTGTGCCGCAACTTGCAAGATGCAACAATTCTCTGAATTATTGATAATTTTCTGTGTTTATCAATACGCAGAACGCCGCAGAACGGGGGCCTCGTACCCTACTTTTTCAAAAAAGCGCCAACGGTAGCAGAGGTCCTTTTTCATAGCATTATTACAGATAATTTCATTTTTGATCAAGATCAACTTGAAACAAATTTCACGCGACTACTCGCCGACCCAGAACTTTCAGAATGGCGTTCTATAATTTCTGTTATTATTTTTGAAGTCAACATTGTTCGTGAACAGAAACAAGCACGTTAGTAACGATTTTTTTTTGTTTTTTTGTACGTTTCCATTACCCATAACTCTTTTACTGCCCCCCTTGCCCCACCGCTTCTCCGGCGTTCCTGTCCACATGCAATGGAATTAATACTCGTTGAGTTTTCGTCTATTGTATTACGGTTAAGTTTTAATTTGAGACACAAGAATATGAGTAAAACTACCTACTGTAGCTTACCCAACAAAGTAAAATATTACAAAAATTATTACCTTTAATGAACGGGTTGCTTACGCGTTTGCCAGAGTGGCACTTTCATTTCCTTGATTAATTGAGAAAGATTTTGCATATTTTCAGAAATAGCAAGGTGAAATTAAGGAGGACTTTTGGCACAAAAAAATGTGGGCAAGATAAGTAACAAACCTGATTTGCAACCTTACAAGGCACTTTGAGGTTTGCGCAAAGGTAAATCAAGCAAAAAAGAGTAAATCATCTCTCGCAATAGATAAAAGACTTAAGTGTTTCCATATTATTTTTCATAAGGATATTTGATTATCAGGCAAGCTGCTTCAACTCACGTTTGTTTACGGCGATCATCCATGTTAGATATAAGGCTCTTTGTCTTAAATAAATCAGTAGCTTTCATCAAATCAAACGTTTTTCCCTTGCATTCGTCTTGGCTCAACAGTAAACAGTATAACGGAAACAACAGCAAGCATTGCGGAATGTACCGCAATTCTTCCACGAGTTGGTCTAATGTTTCCAGAAGGTAGCTGAAAAAAACTCCAATAACAATTACGTGGATCTAAAAACATTGAATGTACATAACATCATTTTTCAGGTCAAGAACTTTTTTCATTATCAACTACAAAGTCATACTTGAGATAAATGAACAAAGTTATACTTGAGATAAACAAAGGCATACACACCTTTTAGGGAATACTTTGGTAATTGCATCAATGACGCCTGTCTGAGAAGCTTCGTCCAGTCCACTTAAGCTAAGTCCCAAGCACAGATGCTTCCGATCTTTTTCGTTCGAGTTTGGTATTTTGTGTTTCACAATAGCAACAGTTACAGCAACAAAAGCGGAAACTCGTTGCCAAGGATTTTCATTACGACAATTTTGTTGGACAAGTTTTCGCAGCTCAGTGCTCTGTAGTTAAGTGTACCATTGCGTCAAAAACACTAATTGCAGGAAGCAATTAAAATCTTAAAAATTATTTCCTTAAAATTGCAGAAAACAAGCGCTGTTTCAAGACCTACAGAAACTGTCATACCCAAATCGCTTGCAAACAGGACTGATCTCATTTGGCTTATGGCAGGAAATGACTCGTTTTCTTAATTGGCTTATGGCAGGAAATGACTCGTTTTCTAAAGAAAACTACGATTACAAATTGCGATATCCCGACATTTACGTTTAATTTCTAGAAGCAGTTGTAACACAAACTAATTCAAAACAGCAGTGACATTTGTTTTATTGTAGACTGTCAACAGTGGGTAGAATCACTTATGCAGTGTCGAAAATCATGATGTAACTGTTCTTGGGCGTAGGGAGTAATCACAAATACATATAAGATCAAATGTTTCATGTCCCTTGGGCAAACAGTGTTTTGGACTAGGAAAACGTTTGAAGTAAAATTAACTTTTAAGTAAGAAAGTAATGTACGGATTTGGTACAACGGTTGTTGTTTTTTGGAAACTTCAGCAATTTGTTGAAAACGTACCGTTCTGCATGGGTTGAACTTTCCATTATCGTTCTAGTTTCCGGGCATGAACTGTGTGTATGGGAAGTTGAGATTATAAACAGTTTGGCTAAACGTAAGGCCATGAGTTGAATTTCAATATAGTGTTTATTAAATGCACAAAGAGAGGAACTTTTCTTTGTCCAAAACAGCTGTTTATCGCACAAAATGCTTTTAACTCGTGACTGACTTTAAATCAGTATGATGGCTACGAAAGCACTTTCTCGATAGGAAAACCGTGAGAACTTGACATTAAAAAGGTTTCTTGTGAGTATTTTTTTGTAATAATAAAATCACTTACATTTCAAGTGCAAACTGCACAAGATTTAGACAGCTGTCAACCTCGCGCGAATAATAGAACACATTAACGCAGAATATGAAGAAACGTAATCCAGAGAAAACTTCAAGTGTTATCCTCAGTTGCCGTCATTCGATTGTTCTTTAATTTACACGACTCTATAAAGTTATTCAGTGAGTCGATCACATTCAATCGTAGTTGTAAAACAACTTTTAACCTTTAGAATTGCTTTATTCTTTCACCTAACCCTTACTTACGCAAGTGGGTATGATGGCAATGTGGATTTGCTCATCAACAAAACAGACGCCACGCAATGCAGAAATCCACCACTTATCAATGATGTCAGCAAACAATTGCAAGGGCATTTTGTTTTCCGAATTCAAATCTGTTTTAATGCAATCAGCTGAAGGCAAGTGCTTGCATAAATTTTTTGCATAGATGCTTTGGAATTGCGACTTTAGTTCAAACTTCTCGTTGGTGGCAACATCGAAGAGAGCGGTAAAACCTGTTGAAACAATCTAAATTTAGTGGCTACATTATTCAAATAGCTTAAGGCAACTAAAACGGACCTTGTTCAAGGTGTGCTTTCCTGTTCAAGTGCGAGTGGCTACTGGGTGGCAAACACTCCCATTTTTCTTCGTTGTTTTCTTCAATTTCAAGGTACTTATATACAACTTCATTTGCTTGTTTGTTTAAACAACAAAAGGTGTGAAGCACGCTGGGACTGCGAAAAAACAAGATATTTTAGACATCGGTTACTACCGCGAAATTTCGGAAAACCACACGGTTTCTAAAGAGGAACACTGGTTTATTGACATTCAAAAAGTCAACGGGATGGACACAATAAAAAGTACTCCTACTGAATCTACTACGCACCTTGTATTGTCCTTGTGCATCGGTAGTTTAATGTTCTGATTATGTACATAAACGTACAACTGAGATCCACTCCGTAGTTCATGATCAAGAACAACGCGAAACTCTATCATTTGCTCTGAATATGGTGAAAAAGTGAAAAATACTCTACATAAAAAATGCAACGCGAACAGAAATGTTTGATCAAACATTCACTGAAGATAATGCCAACAACAATTGGGTTTTATCTGCTCAGCTCAATCACTCATTTAGGTACGTTGGTCGAAAGCATCTCTTTACAGAAGCAACGTTGATATTGTGAAGTATTCGCAGATATACAGTCCGCAAAAACAAAATAAAGGAAAAAGCTTCAAAAATAAAATAAGCTAAAAACAACAATGATTGCACTATGAATTTTTATTAGAGCAATATGTATGGTGCAACAACGCTTTAGTGAACTGCTCGCTTACCAAATGAGGGTTAAAGAGCTGAATCCTCCGCTTAACATTAATAACTTTCAGTTGCGCTGTTACCGAAAAGAGTTGGCCTCAGCCACATCAGTGGCAAGTATATTTCAGAGTCGACCAAGCCACTGATTTCCGCCAGCCACAACAGTAAAAGAAGTGTCTTGTGACAGAATTCATCACAGCGCCATTAAAGACATAAGTTACCTTCCGCGGTTGCTTTGATTTTGGGTGCGTCGCAAGAATATGGCTCTGCGCATGCGTGCTCCTGCTTCATCTCCACTTCCTTCGACTTTTTGGAGCGAGAGCGCGTTGTCACAGAGGAACCAGGATTGCTTTTATCTAATTATATATGCCTGTACATTATGGAGTAGAATATCTACAACAGCAAATACAAGCTTGGTGGAAGATTTAGCCAAGAGTGAAACACAGGTTGGGTATTTATGTACGTATCTTGTATATTTGAAAACCAAAAAGCTTGAGCATTCATTCGCCAGCTTCACTTGTTTAGACGTACGAGGCACGAGCGTCTTCATTTAACAAACTGAGACTAACGTATCTGCCAAGTTGCAAATGACGACCAGTCTTTGAAACGATGTCAAAATTATGCAACTGCGTGGATTACTTTTAAGTGGATTAAAAATTGATTTCACATTTTACGCGTTCCTAAACATACGGATGTTGTATTTTCAGGGTTTACAATTGCACGGTTTTGTGATCTCGCAATTGCACGGCTTTGTGATCTCACAATTGCACGGTTTTGTGATCTCACAATTGCACGGTTTTGTGATCTCACACTCAAAAATTGCAGTAAGGTTAGGGTGACAAAAGAACAAGGTGGCCTTATGTTCATGTCTGTTTTTGCTTCCTCGCATGACTGAGTAAATGCTCCCAGATGACACAGTTACGTTGCAAGATGGTTAACTGTGCTAGGTTGACGCAATTGCAGTTTTTAATGCTTAATTTCAGCTTGCGTTTACTGCATGCCGGATTCATTCTAGGAAAACATTCTAAGCCAGAACTGCTTCGGAAAGTTTGCTTGACCATCTGTGTGTTTGCGTTTGTCCAAATGTGCGTTTCCTGAGGCGTTACTTGCATGCGCGGGACAATCAAAATTTCTCTGAAAATGTCTTCGTAGCGGACTGGAAAGTTGTTAGAGCCGTTCTACGCTTCCGTTCAGCTTGGCAAAACGCAGAACGTGGAGTAACCTAGTGAACGCTTGTGAAACAACCAGGTAGAAGCTTTAAGTTGGTTGCTTTTGGGTTACATTCGGGATGCATTTCGCTATCGGGCATCGTGAACGCTTCACAGTGATTTCAAACAGTGCCAGTCGTCGCATGCAGCATGACAACTAAACATTGGCAAAAAGCACGACTTTGTGAAGGTGCCATGCCCGCAAGTTTACTAACATTTTATTTTTTGTTCAATATGCAGAGAACTCATAGTCCATCGAAACAACACCTTGAAATTTACCTACAGTATTTAAAAAATGCCAAACGTCTATTTTAAAAGTTTTGATGAAAACGCTACAATACAATTAATGACCCTCAAAGCTTGCGTTTCCAGAAACTACTCATCATAAGCACTTCTCTGACGTTTCTGCAAATTTCCACCAAAACCAAACTCATATGTGAGTGGTAAAGTTGACTTGTCGATGTCTATTAGCAACTGCGACGCTAATATCTTCTTTAGGCCACAACAGGTTTAAGGTTACTAAGCACAGACACAAAAGTGTCGGCTAAATACGATTTTCAATACTGGATCTTTATCAGGTTCGAACACGAACTTTCTTCTGAATTGATCGATACTGCGCGTTTAGCAACAACGCACTAATGAAGTACCAAATAATTAAAGCCTTGAGCAAGTTCTATATAAACCTTGCATATTTCCCCCACACAAAAATAATAGCCGTTAAAGCACCTGACTCAGGTATTTCTTTCAAAGACTTCTTTTCAAAGGGTTTATTTTTCTTTTCAGAGTTGTTGACCGAGGCGGAGCTTCTGTTAGGGGCGGAATCTTCGCCTTGAGTTTGAATTTGTTGCATTCCTGCATGTAGTGTCAACAACAATTATAAAAACTTTTTATTCAAGCGTATATCCGTTATGCTTAGGGTTTGCGAAAACCGCTCTACTATTAAACAATCAATGCAAAACGTCGATGCCGGAATTTATTGCGAACAAATTTTGCGGGAACACTGACGAAATGCTGCTAAAAACTCTCTTGATTAACTCGCAGACGCGTACCTTCAGTGGTAAGCTGGCATTGGAGATTGTTCGTTTTAGATGATCCGACTTTTTCCGAAGGACTGTTTGTAGCACCTAGAAAGTAGTTATCACTGTTTCAACATAAATCGAACAGTTGGCTTTAAGTTTCCGGATTGCTGTTACACAAATTGTTCTAGAAAAGAGATCACCCCTTTGAGATACACAAACACAGGTAATGCAGTCGTGTTTCCAATACACTGCAACAAAGAGCGGAAGGTGAACAAGTTTGAAATACAAAAACGACATCAATCCACTAAAAGTTGAAGACAGTTTACTCGAGGAGTTGAAGTTAAAACGCAAGCGTAGTACATTTGCTTAAAAGTGTTGTGACACGATTACTCCATTTTGTTACCACTTTGTTTCCAAAATGACTTGGCAAAGTAGTATCGACAACAGAAACGAAACAAACCCATAACTACCAACTACATTTCAACAATACTGACAAACTTCAAGGTACAAAATGGTTTTCAGAGTTTTTGGGACCATTATTGAGATAAATGATGGCCTTAAAAAAGCTAAAAAGTTTGGAAAAACTAAATGTGACACCTTGATACCCCCCGACACCCTTCATGGTAGCCAGATATCCACATAACACATGCAAAAATTCTCTGGTAATCAACCATGTTCAACTTCTTACTTGTTTGAAATTTTTGGCAGCAGGCGTTTTTTCAAAATTGTTAGAAAGTTCGCATAGACTCCGGGCGAGCTAAGGCATGTCAAATCGGAAATTTGGCGTCAAGATACAACAGACACTGACATAGAAAAACCGTGCATCACAAATGTGAACAGTTATTCAAAACAACTTGGTATATTCAGCATCTTGTAGCAGGCATTTCTGAAACCTACGACAGAAAAATCACAAACTTCGCATCGCGCTACACCGCTTGCTGACAAAAGAAAATCGCACACGTTACATCTATTAACTTTTGTTCTTATTATTTAAAAGTGCGTTTTCGTTAGATCAAATTGAGCATGTGTTGAACAAACATGATATCTGAGTGGAATGCACGCTGTATGGAAAGAGGAAGGTCTTCACCGAATCTATTTCATAGCGTAGCAACTTTAATTTGTCATTCCTGTAGAGTTTTGCAAAAACGTGCCAGTCTTAGTAGTAAATCCCTACAAGCCCAAATGCCATTAGTAAAATAACTGCGTGAATCTAACCGGCAGTGTGATTTCATCAGTAGCCCTTTGTTGTTTGAAAATCTGATCAAAGACGTAACTGAAGCTCTTTTGCATCTTTCACGAAGAAACACCCACCAAGCCTCTGCATAGCACCGCTGTGCACATCAATTATTAGGCTGTTAATTTTATCGAAAATGTACAATAACGATTCTGGTTGGATCGCTCTGAAGCGGTCAATGCACATGCGTTTTCCCTGGCCTGTAGCCAGGGAGGTTCATTTGGGGGTAGCGCCCCCCATTTTTTGTGCCCCAAAAATTTGTTTAGCCCAGAAAATGTTATAAACTCATAATAAAAACGTTAATCGTTCCCTCCAAAAATTTACTTTTCCCTCCCCAAACTTTTAAACCGGGCTGCAGGCCTGAGTTTTCCCGAAATATGTCAGATATCTCGAGCGAAAAAAAACAAATATTAACATCACGTTCGAAATAACTTGTTTTCCTTCGGAAAACGTTTTAAAGCGCCAAGTAATAAAGAGCAACCGTATCGAGGCCTGGCTCGGTTTCAATTTCTTAAACTTTTAACATCAAATCTATCGAAGATACAGTTCAACAGCTCTGGTGCAAATCCGTTGGAAAGAGCAGTTCCGATCTTATAACTTCTGTACATTCTGCTTCATGTTATGTTAAGAGCATTTTTCATAGCGATTTCAAAGTAAGGTGTACCGTTCGGAAATTATCAACGCATCGGTTCATTTTTTTCTGGGTTGAAAATGATCAAAATCAATATTTCCATTTATAACTAAGTCGAAAAACATCACATACGTGAGCATTCCCATTTTTTCATAATATCTTCTGTAAAACTCACAAACGATATGGCAAACGAAGTGAAGTTTCCAAATTTCTAAAAGTAAGATTTACCTGTCCCTTGTAGTCTCTGATGAACCAAATTATCGAAGCCTGCATCTGCAGAAGTCAAATCCTAAAACAAAAAGAGGTATTTTTTAGAAAACAATCAACGAGGAAGAGCGTCACGACACGACCTAAATCAAACAAAGTGATCAACCCAAATGTTTGCGCTTCTTTTCGAGAAAAGCACGCAGTTCAATGGAATCATCGCTAAATCCTTCTGGAAAAGTCCCATATGCATAAGTCTACCGATCGAAGGTAAGATTTTTCATATAAGTCGCGTTGACAAAGTACTGCATTTCATAGTTCACATTTAAGTCCCCTTAAAACAGCAAATTCAGCAACATGCTTGGATTGAAATAGTCCGAGAAACCACACACCACCAAATTGGATGTGGACAGGGTTCGAAAATACGCATGCCTGCATAAATAACTCGAGTAAAACGTGAAGGCAGTGCAAATTAAAACGCCAGCTCTAAACTGCCAAACAAAGTAGATTATTGACCAGGAGGTGCCGATACGTTTTTCTGTAATTGCAAATTGAACGCATGGCTGCAAATTGAACACATGGCTGCAATTAAAAGTTCTAGGCTTGCAGCGAACTTTCGAGGAATCAGCCGACTGAGCTTTGCTTTCATCTTTTTGCGAAGATTCAAAGTTGCGCATATATCTATATTCAAGAAACTTCTCTCCGCAAGGGAGGCAAATAGGGAATTAATCATCAAAATATTTTTAACAGGAAATCGATTTCACTTAACACCGTGCATCCTCAGTCCTAACATCTTATTCACATAGAATATAATTTTCCTAAAATTTCATTTTAAAAAATATATATTTCAGATTAAAACAGAATTAGATTTTACACTTTATTTGAATTCGATTTGATTTAAATCACATTTTTGAATTACGATGATAATGAAACTTTGCTATACGAACTTTGCTATACGAACTTTGCTATACGAACTTTGCTATATACATTTTCTCAGTTCAGGGAGAGTAATCCTAAAAGACAAAAGCAATATCACAGACGGCTTTGCGTTTGCGCAAGCAAGCTTGTTAGTCTTATTTTCTGTGAAGAAACATTTGAGTCAAAAAGTAAAACGGTCTAAGCCGTGTCCAACCTTTTCGAGAGAAGGGTCACAACTGTTTCGCAGGTTTCTTACGCGTTTTTTGGTTGTGGACTTGTTTTTGTTTTTGAAATAATACATTATTTTCGACATTTAACAAGTTACTTTTTTATGGTCAGGTGAGATTGAGAATAATTGCTGAGTTCTTGCAAAACTCATTTGTGCACCGGAAACGTTTTAGTAGGCCTGGGTGATACTGGGAAATTTTTTAAGTTATAATGGCTGCTACTATTAGTGCAGGGTTGCGAAGTCGGAGTCATGAGGAGTCGGATTCCTAACAACAGTCGGAGTTGGAGTCGGATTTTTGTACGATTCCGACTCCAAAAGTCCAGTTGGATCATTTTTTACATCAAGCTCCTAAATCGGGAATTCCTGTTGCCATGGTAGAATTTCTTATGAAACTTTTGTTGAAACAGAGAATTCTTTTTGTGTACTACGATTTCTATTGGTATTGACAGCCAAACTTCATGCACTTTATGTTAAGGGGTCGGAAATTTTGGAAAGGTCGGAGTTGGTGTCGGACATTTCACCACCGACTCCGCAACCCTGTAGTAGTAAGTGGTTTTCTGGTTACCTGAGCAGGATTTAAAAACAATGCCTGTGCTCAAAGCATTTCACATGCGCTCAACGCAGTGGTTCCCGATTTTGTGCATGACATCAAGCGATTCTCTGTGTTAACAATACTCACAGATTGTTATTTAAGTGAAGCTCACCTGTTGCATAAACAAACAAAATTTTGCGCGTAGCGTGACTGTTACATCGTCGTTGACATCAATTGCACTATTGTTACGTCACTGCACACAATGCTTGTAACCTCTTGCAGAGTCAGGTACAAGTACAGAGATTAGGTTTGAGCAAGCTTTTCTAAAATCGTAAGATCTTGTTATCGAAGGTGGATGAACGCTTGTGAGGCTTTTGCACTAAACGCGACACACCAGGACATCGCAACGCCTCACTTCAGAACTTTCGACTTAAAGCGAGCTGCATCTCGAATAAGTTGAACAAGCTGTGTGGCTGCAGCACACCACGCGTGCGAAGGGTAAGAAGAAAGCGCAGAACTAGTTCTTTTGTAATACCGCAAGTGTTTCTACCAATGATTGACCTATCGACCATTGGTGACCTGACAAAAACATATTAGCGATTCTGGTAGAAAAATATCGTTTGGTTCGAATTTAATATCGGTATCGGTTACTTTTTACTTTTGGAGAAAATGACCTAGTGGTTCTACGGAAGCACTCGGAAGACAACATGTGGCCCGCGGTTTACAGGCTGGGCAGCCCTGGTTTAAGCGTGGATGCCAGACATTTGACTTCAGCTCTGTCCAACAACGAATTTTGCATCCCTTGGTATTTTTATCTAATAAATTATTTGCTTTTTTGAATGTAACAACAGCACGCCTGTTACTTCTCACTTATTCTTAGGCTGGTGCTGTAGAAGAGCAGATGATTTAGGGAAAAACAGTAACGGAACAAAGCACATCTCCAACAAAAATCTCAAAACAGACATACGCAAAACAATGTTTGAATGGAAAACAGTTATTTTCGATCATGGCTAATTGAAAAAAATTTAGCACACTCATCATAATATAACTAGACAAACTAACAAAAACTGACTCATCCTAAAAGCCAAACGATAGCATGTTCATAAGAAGGATGAGAACAAATATGAGGCTTTATCTGTTGGACGTACAATATATAAATGTAATTGCGTTCATCAACGCAGCAAAAAATAATGTTTTAGACCTTGCACAAATGTTGGCACGAATGGTCTTGCATGAAAAGCAAATACTGATTACCATTAGGCCTATACTGTTCAGTATAAAGGTCTCACTAAACCAGTAAGGAGTTGGTCGTAATAGGACAACACATTTTAACGCTGCACGGTGTTGCTGTAGATTCTTATTGCAAATAAAACAGCCACAATAATCGAAAACATTGTTTTATTCGACGTTTCGGCTTACGTGTAAGCCATCATTAGGAATAAATGATATGCGACAGTTAAAGGAAAAAGAATAAGGATGCCATTTAGGGCATTCGCACTGTGTTGCGTCATATAGACCATTGTGTGTTAAAAGCAGTAGGGGAAAGGATGAACCATCAACCTTGAATGGACATTGAATAGGAAAAATAATTTAGCACTCATCATAAACGTTGAATGGAAATCGACGTTGATTGGGAATGGATGAACCATCGACAGTTTTTTTTCCTTGAACTGTCGCATTTCATTTATTCCTGATGATGGCTTACGCATAAGCTGAAACGTCGAATAAAACAATGCTTTCGATTATTGTGGCTGTTTTATTTACAGTAAGGAACATTTTAAAGCCCTAAACGTTTTGAACATCATATTTTGAAAAGACTGTGAATTTTCATAGAACAACCTACCAACCACAAAATAAGCCTATGGTATTTTTCCAATCAAGTAATGCATTGTTAGGAAAAAAAAAATTTTTTGAACTTCAGTAAGAATTTTTAATAGATACTTTTTAAAAATATGTCAAATATGTTTCTGTTTAGAAATTCAGGCGTGCAACACTTGCTGTGCTACTGAAACGAGACTTGTGTTCATGCTACAGAGCAACAAAAAGCGCAAAACATCAAAAAAATGGTTTCCATCTCTGCGAAGAAAATGAAGGAATGGAAAAAATTGAATTGAAGTTAAGGACAGGGTTCCCACGCAATTTTTAACATAAATTTCCAGACTTTTTCAAGACCTTTTCCAGACATTTTCTAGAGCTAAAATTTCGGTATGACCTACCCAGGTCAAACACAAGCACTATAATATTTAACACGAGATAAGTAAAATTATATTAATCTTGAATAAAATATTATGAAAATGTATATCAAATAATCAGGTCTGGAAAATTATTTTCTTTTTCCATAATAACAGACGAAATAAATAATTTTTCCAAACTTTTCCAGACTGGAAAATGACAATTTTTTACATAGTTTTCCACTCTTTTCAAGACTCTGTAGGAACCCTGTAAGAGTGATGTTTTCAAAAATTGAGTGTGCAATTTGAAAACTGATGTCCACAAATTAAGTTTTTTTCAAGTGCCTTAAAATGCAAACCCCGCGTTTGACATCTGCCATTTTTTCCAAACATCCTAGTTACGAATTGTGGTAATACATGTTACCATTAACGAAACGTTTTCTATAAGAAAATCTGTTAACGAAATAGTGCTGTTTTTGCATGTTATTGCAAATTTTTGACCGATCGGGAAAGAACAGATTACGAGTCTGTTTTAGCCATAACTGTTATATTACTACTCAGCGAAGAAAAATGTTTACTTTGCAGGTCGATTCATGGTTGTCAAATACACTTTTAACTTAAAGAGTCTCCGCAAGTGTGAAAGGTTTGGATCCATCAGCAAATTTGTAATAGGAAATCAATTTCACGCAACACTGCGCACCCTCAGTCCTAAAATTTGCCGGCAACCTTTACGGGTGAAGCACTTTGAACTTCACACAAAGAACAATTTGTGCAGAGGATGATAGACAAAAACTTTAAGCTAACCTACGGAACACGTGCGAATAAATGCACACTAATGCAGAGAAGCAAAGAACTTCACATGTGTTCCGTCTATTAAGCAACATTATTCAGCTTGATTAATATGTACGTCCATGGTCGTCGGAATTTTTTTCCAGGGGAGGCAAGGATTTTCTACTGGAAGACCAAAAATTGCGAAATGTTATTTTTCCCACTCAACCTAAGAAAACAACCTTTTATGCTAAAATGCTATTTTGAAAATGTCAAATTTCAAATTGCAAGAAGAGCGAAAGCTACCTCTGCCCTCCATTCCGACGCCCATGTGTACATCCGTATTAAGCCAGGCCTGTACGGGAGATATTGATCGCTTTGAATAGCTTCAAAGTGAGCAGAGCAAGGGTTGAGCTTCCCAGTAATACGTAGACCACCTTTAATATCCCTTAAAGAGTCCCAAGCAACGGCGTGGCCAACACGTTGTGGCCAGGTTAACCCGCAGAGGGTACTAGAGCGGAGAAACATTTTATGCCTGTCTACAGGTTTCCCATACTTAAAGTGATTGCTTGGCATAGCAGGAAAGCTCAGGCGGATCTAAAAGGAGAATAAGGGTTGGATTCATAACCTGGACCTTTGGCAGGCTCTACCGCACTCCGGGCTAGGAGTGGATCTGGAAATAATGATGGCAAATGAGTAAACATGTTACACGAAGCTGCCTATAATTACCCAACAGTAGTCACATCAACGACTGCAGTTCAACGTACTTTATCGTTGCGTCCAGGACCCCGGATATTAACAAGTTTTTACTGGAAATTAAGCTGCACACGCATGCAAGCTTACATTACTTTGTGGTTCCACTATCGAACTTCCTGCCGTCACGCTACAGTTTTGTACGGAATATAATTCCTTTGCTGAAAGCGGTTGTTGCTGATAAGATTCGTAAACCTGACGAGAACTTGGAGTCACATCATCTCCAACAATTTCAGGGGGGCGACGTAAAATGGCTTTTAGAGTTGGAGTGAAAGACGAAAAAGATTCTTCATCTTGGCTGTTGAGTGCAACCACAAAGTGCAGCATCCACATTCCATCGTCGCGAAACCTTCAAAATGTTGCACAGCGTGGATTTCTTGCCACTTTCAGAAAGAAAATTGCAAACAGCTCAAAACAATCTTGCTAGACTGCTTAGGTTGCTGCGTTTACTCATCTTTTCACACAAAAGCTGCTGGAATGAAACATTTAAGTTTTGAAAATTCTGCCTGCCTATGGGAGTACTACTGTATCTTGAGCATTTCTACGTATGCTATACGCTGCTGTCGGTAAAATGTGATTTCGCGTTTCTCGTGGCTTGGCTTACTGCAGGCCTGCACAATGTACGGCACGCGAGAGCTTTTCTTGCGGTCCGCGAGAGCTTTCTCAATTGTAAGAAATGTTGCAAAAGCTCGACGTCGAATAAGTAATTGTCGTTCTAGAACAGTGTTTCTCAAAGTGGGCGAAATCTCCCGCTTGGGGGCGATTTTGATGGGCAAGGGGGTGTAGGTGGGCGAAACAACACAAAGGGGGCGAAAATGTTCAACGACTAATCGATCATTGCGTTAACGTCAGTAACCTACTTTTATGACTTGTTAGCTTCTTGCAAATTTTAATTTACTGTGATAATCGTTGGATGTTGTTGCTAAAGCAATTTATCCGTTGAATTTCCACTCTGATTCGGCCATGTGCTCGGCTACAGTGTGGATTGTTTCAGGGCTGCGGAGAAGTCGGAAATATGACACAGCTCCGATTCCGGAGCTCTTCTTTTCATGAACATGGCTCCAGCTCCGGAGCTCTTGGTTTTCATGAGTGCGGCTGCGGAGTTCGCTTTTTTCATGGTTCCGGCTTCTGGTCGTTTTCACACATTAATATTTTAATTGTCTTGCTGTGTCTCAAGTTGAATGGAAAACGAATTAAATCATGTGCACAAAACTAAGTGAATATACCAAACTTTTTGAGTAATTTAATCCGGTAGTTTTTTTACAAGCAGCGCTCTTACCATGAGGAATCAGCAAAAAAACAACAATCGCATGTTCAAACAATTCTGAGAATGATTATACTAGCAGAAACGTGACTCAAGATATCGGTAATAAAAACAATGTCTGAAAAGGCAGTCGCTGGTTTTGCCGTCAATGCCTGAGGACCGTTTATTATTTCTTACAACCAGAATCAAGAAATGGCTGTTTGGAAAACTACATTTGTGTCCGAGCATTTAGACACAGACCAGTCGGAATTGACCAAGTGTTTTGCACTCGTTGCATGCTCTGCCTGTTGCAGTCTTGACGATTCCATCTAACAGCGCTGCCTAGGCAAACCATGTAAAGAGCGCAAAACAGTCGACTCTCATGTGTTCTTTCAAACACGCACACATCTGCATTAACACAAATGCGAAAATGTGTTTGAAAGCCCTTTGTGCAAAGAAATAGTATGACTTCTAGTAATAATTCACATTTGATTTTTTTTAAATAACTGAAAACGTCTGATTTATTATCGTTTGCACTATAATAAGCAGCGATTAATCGCACAGCAAAGCACAATTTAACACGCAAAGCTTAGGAGAAAATAAGATTAGTTACAGTGTTAAAAACATACATTTTTTTCCACAGATGAAAACTTCAAGAAGTCCACATTTCTTTACATTGATTTTTATACCCTCCTGATAATGTACTGCTATGCAAAGCGATGCTAGTTCGCTAACAATTATTTATAACTTTCAGGCTATGCTACTGCTTGTAAACGTAATGTTTCTTAATGAACTTTGCCAGTAATCTAATAAACCTTGCTAGTACGTTTAGTGGTTTCTAATAAAAATTCGTACTTTATAATGGCGTGCCGTGCATTTAACACTTAAATCTGCAATGGTATCATATCTTAATCATACTCCATGCTAACAGAATGACTACACAGCTACAAAAGCCATGGATATTTTATTATATAACTACTGATTATAGCTCAGTTCTTTTCAGATCGCTATACAACAGACCCGGTTTGATCATTCCGACTAGAAAGTAAGATGTTGTGGTATTTAACGTTTTTCTTACTTCTACAGCAGTGGTTCTCAACCATTTCGCTGAAGGAGCCAAATCCAGACCTACGATTCTGTTAGAGAGCCGCACAAAAAATTTTACCACAAGTCAATTGACACGTTTTCTTTCATTTCAGTAACAAAGTATGTTACACAAAATATTAGAGGTGTTACTGAAAGACACTGCCTATCGAGAGGAATCCTTCCCTAGCAAAGAATCAAACATTAAAACTAAGATCTTACAGAGTATATATTTCGCCTACGAAGTAGGCATCGTCAGATCTTATTCAAATAGAACCTGTTACTGAACGATTGCTAAAAGCCGCACAAAGAACGCTCGGGAGCTGCATGAGGCTCTTAGAACAGTGTTTGAGAACCATTGTTCAACAAGTAATACCACGCCTACCAGCTACGATGTCACAACCTTAGCGATTACGATGTCAAAGCCTTAATGATGTCACGATTACGATGTCACAGCCTTACCAAGGAATCATCAAAGGCTTGCAGATCCGTTGTTGCAGACTGGCGTCATGACTCGTAGCAGTCGCGTTTAGTGTGCTATAAAGAGCACACGTAAGTCTATTCGGCAAAACCGTTAGTATCTAGGAAGGACCCGGAGACGGAACTACCTCTCAATTGGCCATACCTCCGACTCCGGTCCTAAATTTTTGAACTGAGCTCCGGCTCCTTTTAAGTTTTAATTTGAGCTCCGGCTCCACGCGTATTGCCCAGCTCCGGCTCCGTAGCCCTGGATTGTTTTCACAAGAATTCTGAACGTCATATTAGCGTCGTAATACAATTCTTTAGTTTAATTGCTTGGTTCAGCTATTAATACTTTCTTTAAATAAAATTCTTTCAAAATACTATCTTGTGTTTGCTTTATCAGACTTGGGGGCGAAAACGACGTGTCGAGAATGAAAAGGGGGCGATGGAATTTAACGTTTGAGAAACACTGTTCTAGAATTTCTTCCATACTACAACGAAATCTCTAAATCGAAATGAACAGATTTTTGTTGCCCGGGCCAAATTTGGGTTGTTAACTGGCTCTTTGAGCTTTCTGAGTTGTGCACGCTTGGCTTACTGAATTGTAATAACTTGTACAGCAATGTCCAAACTATGAATCGCTTACTGCAACACAAAACATCCATTTGTTCACTGGGCACGAACTTAAGATATCTCAAATGCCAATATAACATACTATGCCCAATACCGCATCATAATCCAACACACTCTTAAGACAGCATCACTACCAAGAGGAAATCGTTAAGAACAAAATACTTAATACTAAAAAACTCTTTGCCAAAACAAATTGAACAACACTGAAAAAGAATCTACTTGATGTCCACAGCACTGCAGGCTTGGGTAAGACGCTTTTTTCTTTGCAAAAATCCGTTCCAGTTGGATGCAATTAACAAACATGTTTCCTGTCTTGGTCCTTTGCGAAGACATAAACTTAGAATATGGGCTAGAAGTTCTGCAGCAATAAATAAAAGTCAGATCATTCTTTTAATTGACTGTTTTTAATGCGGGCAAAGGAAATACGTGAATTCACTTGCTGATATGTGTTGTGCAAAAGAAACAGAACAATTAGGGTGTGCCACTTATTCATAGGTCTTTTTGCAATGACCTACAAACAAACATTTTTTTATTCTACATCGTGCACAACGGACAGCTAATATATTGGGTCAATATTTGCACTTAAAGTTGCCGATATGTTCCAAAAAAGTATGTCTGAGATTGCAATTCACAAGCCAAAGCAACGAAGTTTTGCGCAGATTTTTTATTGTATTAAGCGGTGCGAAACAAGAAAATATCTAAATGTCCAAAAAACATCCTGCTTAGGATCGTGTGATTTCCAATTTGGATCGTGTGATTCGAAATACAATGGATAACGAAAATATATGAAACATCCTTAGTTTGTGTAGCAACACATTCGACGTCATTCAGGCCAGGGCAGTATCCGGGGAAGGGGCGATTGCTCCCCCCACTGAAACCTACCAAAGTAACTTTAGTCACCATGACATTGTCTACAATTTGGAAAACGGCATTCGCGATATAAGGCCATTTTGTCATCCACTGTTTTGTCACAGTAGTATTGTGAAGTACTTCATCTCTCTTACAGTAGTGAACCCGTAATGAGACCTGACTACCAAATATTACTGAAACCGCCTCCCCCTCCCAAACCACACCGGTTGAATCTGACCCTGTGCCAGGACTGCTTCTGTGTGGAACTGCAACGCTCAAATTGTATTAACGAAGAATAGATATTTCCTGTAAACATCAACTCGGTGATGCATCACAATATTAGAGCGACGCTATTAATCGCAAAATCACAAAAGAGTGTAGAATCGTCAGAAATTCTTCACGCAAATAAACAGCAACGGTTTGGGTCAGAGGTATGAGATACGCGAAAAAAGGACAGAAACATTAAAAAATCTTATGAAATAAAGTAACAGCAGAATCTCTCATTTCCGCTCAGTTGATTGTCTGATGTCACGTATATAAATGAAAAGAAATTCAAACCTGAACATTTTGAAACACAGCTGATCAGATCGTCCTCCCATCCTGGTTGCGCGTTTTCAACAACAGCTTGGCAAAGCGCATCAACGACATTGTGTTCCGAGACGAAGATCATCTCTTTACAATGCATTTCCAAAATTTTACTGTGAGACTCTGGACGCGAGAAAAAAACAGAAACCTTCAACGGCAAGAAATAATCTTCAGTGTCTTTTACAGCACAACAGATTTGGTCGATTTTCGCTTTCTGAACTAGCACTTGTGCCAAGAGTTGCGGATACGATTCCGTGAAACGCATCGCTTTCAGTTCTCGCATACATCTTGTATGCAAACTGTGCTTTGTTATTTGGACAGCTACCTCGACCTTTACAAAAACACGCAGCGTTAAAAATATTATAATTAACTGCACCTGAACGATCGTACGATTACCTTTAGAAATTCTTTCCAGATGGTAAAGTGATTGAGCAATTTGCACGCAACTCTGAATTGTAAGCGACGAGGCAAGTATCGGTTGGATTTCCATACGATGCATTGAAGATGAGCCCAAATGCGTTTGTTTCTATTCAATCAATTCAAACATTCATTGTTACTTAAGAATCGTGAAAAGGCAAATGTGAGCGGGTCTACGGTAGTAATAGCCGAACTTAAATTGCGGTCTTCAAAAATGTCTCAAGAAAATACACTTAAGTAAACATGTTGAACGTCTACGTATATAAAGGCCAGTCAGGAAAATACGTTTCCAATTTAAAATTCATTTAATTTTCGATTTAAAGGCACTGCACAATAACATTTCGGACCATAGAAAGAACTGATGATTTCGTAGCAGAGTAGACTATTATTGCTGATTTGTACTGAAGTTGCAGTCAACAATTTTAAAACCCAGTGCGAAAGAGAAGGAAAAGAACATATCTGACTAAAGGAGATTAGCAAATGAACGTGCCACAACAGTTTCTTATAAGAATTCGTCCATGACGCACTAACATTTGCAAAACATCCAATTAAGGGTTTTTATCCGCAGTGTATACAGAAACGTACCGGAGCGCAAAAATGGCGTTCTTTTGCTGGTGGCACTGCCACACATGCTGCACTCAATTGCTTCCGCAGTTTTTGACCTGACGCACTGCGTACCTGTAGGCATACTATATTTTTGTGATTGAAAACCAGGAAGATTCAGAACAAACAGCCTTATCAGATAATTATGGGTCATATCTTACTTGGAGTATGTACAGCAGCTATTTTGGATTCCTGCAGAACATCTCCTATTATAGTCTACTATTACTGAACTAGCCAGTGCGCTAATGATCAACACACTACTGGACCAGTTACTCGCTACAATGACGATACAATTGCCGTCACATCTAACACAACAAAACAAGATCACGCAACACTTTTCAGCAAGCTGGCTAAACAGACCAATCACAACACACTCATAATCGTGTAGGGCTATACTGGCTGACTGAGCGCCTAACCGGGACTTTTTGGTTGACTGACTGGGACGCCGGGACAAAGCCTTTAAACCGGCACTGTCCCGGCGAAAACAGGACGTATGGTAAGCCTTACGTACCAGGTCCCTTGGTTTCAGCATGACTGATTGGCTTTATCAGATCACTTAAAATTTGGGAAAAATGCGTGAAAACCTTCGCAAAATCGCTGTACGTGCTTTGGTTTCGCAAAAATGGCACTCAAAATCAAAGTGCAGACGTTTTTTAGGCCATTATTTATTTAGTTCTTTTCGAGCAAGTCAGGGGAAATTTTGGCAAAAATGGTGAAGTGCTTTGATTTGAAAAAATACGCCCAACATGAAAAGACATGCTACTTTTTTTTAAGGTCATTTTCTTTGGAGCTTTTTTCGGGCAAGTTTGGGAAAATTTAGGCAATAATCCTTCGCACACCCAAAAATTCGTCAGCTTCTACACCTACGCTGCGATTATTCTAAAGATGTGACTTCGTTGCTTTCGTTAACACTTTGCGTAGGGCACAACTTGCGTGGTGATGACGTTGGTGCCACGAATGAAAACCATCGCTTTCAGTATACAAGAAATTAGTCTTCACAATGGAGACTACTGTTTCTAACCAGCTTTCCCCGAATCCGAAACCCGCTTTTTGGCTATTTTCTACTACCCCAAGCCCGTTTTTTTAACCTGCAAAGCCGGATATTTTGAAAAACCTGGAATTGCTATTGCATTCATATAAATTCAGTTCTGATAACACCGAATTTGTGGAGTGTCGCGTGTACTGGCCAAATTAACACGTCTGAACTTTCACCTATTATCATGAGGCGCGAGAATGCAGGTTTTATTCGCTGACCACGTTCGTTGTAGGTCCGTGTATATTTTCGTTCGATTGACTTCTTAGAGGATCGTGACGTCATTTTGCACATAAAAGGTTTCCAAGCGTGTTGTCACAACAGCGTGTATGCACGTATCTCTTCGGTTGACAAATCAAATGCCATGTTTATGTCATAACTGACGGCTAGCCATTCAGCAAGTCTTTTTGCGAGCCTAATTATATCAGTAGTGTCAGTTATTCACTGGTTAGACTGAAGCTGTTGTGTGTAAGTCCATTTGCAAGCCGTAATTCTTTACAGAAGCGATTCGTTCATTTTCAGTTTTGCAATAACTTTCTAGCACTTCAGAAGTGAAGTTAACTAAATCTCATGCCCATAAATGGCAGACATTCAGTTTAAAGACGTTACTAATCACAGACAATTAGAAGTTTGGGGCCACGTTTCATTCAACAAGGCTCAACGAACACCAAAGTGCAATATGTGTTTCGTTACACTAACAGCAGGCGCTTCAAGCATCAAAATATTGATCGGCCGTTTGAAATAAAATCACAGAATCCATGTTATCCATGAGAGTGAATCAGGCCCGTAAACAGGGGGGAGAAGCCCCCTTAAAAAACTTTCCTCCCCTTTGGAAAAATTTGTTGGACATACTTTGAAAGTATACGACATAGTTTAAAAAATTTGGCCACTCTCGGAAAACTCTTCGTCCCCCCTGGTGTCCCAAGCTGGTTACGGGCCTGGAGTGTCCAAGAAAATATCCCGACACAGGAAAAGGTCTGATCACTGATTATGAAAAACGAAATGAGTCTTTTTGAGGATACAAAAAAGAAGCCCGGTAACCTTGAAAAACTGAACCATACCTTATTTACAGTCAAGCCCACATCAGTGGAACCAATGAGGTTTTCAGTCATGGAACTACTTGTCATAAAATTCAGAAAGACAGTGAATGACGAGATTATGGTTTGATTTTCATTCGTCAATATTATAAAAACCAGAAAAAAGTGTGCTTAACTGAATAAACAATTCACTCAGAAATTATTGATCAACATAAGTGATTTCAAAATGATATTGGGATTTTATCGCGTAAATCACATTTGCTTCAAGACCAGAAAAACTTCGGGCGTTTTCGCGTTTTGTTTCTCAGCCGCCCGAAACCCGGGTTTTAAAATTTTGCCCCGAACTGGAGGCAGTCACGGAGACGTAGTTGAGTGGAACTGTTCGCATCCTCAGTAATGAAATCTACAAGAAATTGCTTATGGGGGAAATGATCTTTCGAAAGCTTACAGTACACCTAACGCTTTTAATTCTGTTCAATGTAACCCAAATTTTATAAACTATGTCCAAAAGTTGTAACGTACGTCCAAAACATTTTTGCAGGGGGGCGAAAAATTTACAGGGACGTTTCGCCCCCCCTGTGCGCCCTTGGGTACGGGCCTGGTGACAGCTATCAGTTTCAACGTTTATTATTGCGCAAAATCTTGGTCGCACGCTCTTTGTCGCAAACAGTTATGTTTAAGAAGCTCTGCGTTGACTACTCTAAACGTAACAGCTCTTTACAAAGGAGCCACGTTGAGAAACGGCCTGAAAAAACAAACACCAGACTTAATTTGGGGTTACAGTTTGCAGCTGTAACACGGGTATAAAACCCTTTACCCGATATCCAAAATGCATAACATTCACGCTCGCAGATTACTACAGATCAGAGCTTCTCAAACTATGGGTCGCGGAGTGTAATTTTGGGGTCGCGATGAAGTTGGCTTGACAAATCAGATATCAAGGTTTTTGCAAACGTTACAGGAAAATTAAAAATAGGCCTGCAGTGAACCTGTTTCTACTGCATTTTAGGGGCAATACCGTGTTTCAAGCTGTCAGTTGTTTGCTAGGATATCTGCCCGAGCCATCGAACGATAATCAACCAACCACAAGTTACGCGTTGTTGCGCCATGTTTGTTTTAACGTACTAACCAATATTGACCTCATGCATGCTTGTGTTTAGAACTCCAGGTCTGGTCTAGAGGCTAGGCTAACTGCTTTGAGAGCACAGTGAGTAGTTTTAGATTAAAGTTGGAAGCTTCACACACAGTTTCAAAATTACTTTGAACTTTGATTCGGGAACCACAAATGATAAATAATCGAAATTTTAGGTGACACACCTGCTATCAGGATGATTTTGCAGAGTTATTAAACGACAGATGTTTGCAACTGGAATTTTCAAAACAGAGGTTATGTCATTTCCGAGTAAGAACAAGAAATGAAGACCCGCTATTTATCACGGGTTCGCATCGAGAAACTGAGAAACTCTGCTATAGATGGTATAGATGTACTCGCGACTGGGAGTTACTTCAAGCTATTTGACACTCTCTGGCTGTCGTGCAACGACGACTTCTTCGTTCTGGCTACAAGGGTACAGCATGTAAAAATTAATTTACTCCGCTTTCACGTAAAGAATCCTGCGATGTCCGGATCGTCTGTCTTCGGTAAATACAGTGATTCGGTTACCGTGTTGAGGTTCGCAGAAAGCTGTCACGCTACAATGTTAAACAATTACAAGCAAACTATTGCCCAAATATTTTGAAGAACAACATGATGCCTCATTACCCACGGTTTTCGTGCACGCTCATCAGACCCACTTATAGACAGAAAATACACACATTTTATTCGGGTAGGTAAACGAATACGAAAGTATTAAAGAAAAAAATGGCTGCGTAGGATAACAATGCGTACAGCTGCAATGCATTGTTTAAAGCTACAACAACAGATGTTGACATGCTTCTGCAAGTTTAGTTGAAATTGTGACATAATATTGGATTTTTTTGTGACTCTGACGAAATAATGCTGTCTTGCCACTGCTGGACGATTGAAAGTACACTACTGCAGGTATGTTAGTATTTGATGTTAACGTATAACAATGTAGAACCTTCTCAGTAACTTCAGGAGATTTTTTGACACTGGATATTTCTCTTGAGCATTTGGAGAGATTTTCGTCTACGCTTTTTTGCCTTTGATTTCGCTGGGTCTTTCGCACTTTTGATTTTTTTTTTCATTTTAACAGCAAATAGATTTTTAACCTATCGGTTCGATTTCTTATATACGTTTTGTATTCCACATTTCAATTGCAAACGCAGGAAGTCGATTGGTCAAAATAAAGTCAAAATTTGTAAAAGTCAAAAGTTTAAGTTTTAAGGTCAAAACAGTTGGTTGCCTTCGTTATCACAAGTGATAAGGTTTAACCGTAACAGTTAGCAGGAAGTCCTGTTAATCAAAAATTTAAATGCATAAACATTTCACAAAACCTACATATTTACACTTCTAATTCTTATGGCACATGGGTATTACTAGCGTGAGCATTTGCAACTGTTGCGCACATATTGGGTGCCTGCAACTTTGAATTTTTTTTTTACACGAATAGAGGCTTCAACAGCAGGAACAAGAGACTTTAACCACGCACGAAGTCGTTAATTCACGTTGCAAACGCTATTGCCGTAATGAAAACAAACCGTAGGTGGAGATGGAAATAGTTTATTCTTCAGCACAGCAATAGCATTCCGCATCACGTGAGTATCGTCAGTAGCTGCGAGATAAGCAAGTTTGAGCACGGGAACTGAGCCATCAGAAAACCTGAGAAAGAAAAAAGCAATCTAAACAATCAGCTTATTTTTTCTACTTCTTTCCAAAAACACGTTATCAGATGCTTGAAAACAAAAAAAACAACGCACCGCAGTTTAGTTTCGTTAAACACCGAGACCACATAGAGAATGTGGTCAGGAGTGCTAAGGCAGGCCGCAGCTGTCATTGGGTCACTGCCTCCACAAGTTCAGCTTCATCGACAACTTGTCCTTTCTATCACACGCAACCAATTTTTACCAGCAAAAAGTGTAACGATCTGCTCATAAAGCAATACCTGGTAGCAGCATACCTGCAACCCAACAAAGGTTGCAATTCAACAACTACATTTGTCGATTCATGAATGTTTTTCCAGTGTTTCACAATCCATGAAAGGCTTTCGTTGACACTCCCCGAACAAAAGCTTTGAACAACAGTGGCAACCTCCGGCTTGTCTGAAAACAACTCAATTTCAGCGTATTAAAACAAAACACGCCATGCTCGAATATTGCATGTTCACATGTGTGTATTTTAAACAAACATGTGAGCTCTGATAGCGTCACCTTAAGTACCGGGTGAGTAGTTCAGTGGGTTAAGCATTGATCTTTAAAGGTTTGTTTTGGATAATCTATCAAATCTATTACTATGCATGGCAGCAACTGATTGACCTTGCACGAATACATGGCAGTAGGCACTGAGGTGTTACAGGCATTCTTCTATCAGCATGATCTTCCCAAACATTTTTAATGCGATTTGCACTTTTAGAAAAAAAAACTTCGTTGTTTCAAACAGAAAAACAATGAACGTCCGGCTGAAGAAGCGACAACTGACAAGTGCATTAAAAATTGTTTACTCACCGAAACCAAACTGCTCGTGTAATAAGTGAGTTTTAAGTTTGCATCGAGAGTATAAATATATAACATAATCGAAAGCAAAAACAGGTCATTACGCACATGAAAAATCAATACAAATATTCGTGAAAGTGACGTGCTCATGGCTTGAACATAGCATTTGGTTTATTCATTGCAAAGAGGCAACATTTGAGCACATCACATTGATGTATATTTACTCTGTCTACCTTAAAGCTATTTCGTTGGACTTTTTAAAACAATGGATTTATATCGCCTGAGGTACTTGTTGAGAGAAAGAGATCTTGCGAACAGTACACGCTAAAGTGCAGCTCTGTCTTTTGTGTAAAAATTTGATATGTTGTCATGTAATTGTACCTCTGGGAAAATGTTGCCATTGTGGAACCCCTAACATTAGTAATTGCGTCCTGTTGCCCATCCCTCGTCATTGTTGCTGGAAATAATGCCAGTTTGCCACCTACTGCTGTATAATAAAAACCTTGCAGAACTGCTGGTAATTCCGGCTATTTAGTTACTAGCAAAGAACGATCTGCAAATGTCTTAAAAAGAACAAACATCTACATTTACTTTAGCTTTACGGTCAAAACTTAGAGCAGTTGTTTCCACGCTATGGGTCTCAACCCAAACAAGGGTGGCAAAAGGTCAAAAAATGGGTCGTGTTACGATGATCCAAACCTGGGTTGTGTATTTTCAACGTTATCACCGCTTGTCTGTGTCTGTCTATAGCGTAGATACTTGTGGAAAGAGTAGGTTGCTGACAACAAAAACGAACGTAGCAACCTAATGCCAAAAATCATCCACACAATCATTATTTTTGTCATGTCAACGTACGCTGTTTGAGGCCTGGTTCGCGAAGAGTTCACGAACTCAGATGGGTCGCTCTTAACAAAGTTTGGGAACTGCTGACTTAGAACACAGAAACCACAGGTTCCATAGTATTTATGCGCTGTGTTTGTGTCCTTAAAAAGAGGAAAAAAATTGTGCTTAATGTGGTCACACAGAAGCTACATCTCACTTTGCTGACACCTTAAAAAACAAATGTTGTTAACCTTTCTTCATATTTCTACGCAGTTCCGTTTACATTCACGGCAATAAACAGTTCTTTTCCAACTCATATGAAAATATTAGTACAACTTACTTATCCTTATTAAAGAGCGAAACAGAACATCGGGCCAATCTGGGTTTTCACTTTTTTTCAGTGCTTCCACTAGCTCATGGCTTAAGGATGGACGACCAGATTTTCTTCTCCTTTTCCAGAAACCTGCATGAACCAAAACATTTTATCCAGATAATTTCACAGCAAATCCTAAAGCGCATGCTTTCAGATGTAAATGTTTATGAAAAGAAGTGCACTAAATTTCTAAATGAAGAAAAATTAGTTCCAAAGTTTTCAATTTGCTGACGAAAAGCGACAAAGTTTCATTCATTTATTTTCATGCCTGCTTTTCACCTGGGTAAGGTCCCGGAAGTAGCAGTCTTACGAGAACTTGAAACACCTCACGGTTTTCAGCGATTACAGATCGTTCTGCTGACTCCACACCAAGACGGGACAATGCAAGGTCGGAGATGCAATCACGCCCATTGGTCCTTGGTCGACCTCTAGGTCGCTTTCCCGTGAGGGTAGCCTGCAGGAAGTGCCTCTCTAATCTTTCCTGGGTCATTCTGGTCACTTGGCCGAAGTAGACAGGACCTCTCTATTCGTAGAAGTGGCTTGGCATTTGGCGTTCTACGAATTTCACAGCCGCGTACTTTGTTGCGAAGTGCCACACCGTGAACTCTTCACAAAAATCCCAACTATGCCGCTTGTACATGAGACACCAACCTTTCAGTCATTGCCCAGGATTCATGACCATAGGAGAGGATCAGAACCAAGACCAATTTAAAAATTGACCTCTTTGCGGGTTTGAAAACTCCCTTTTTTGTGACCACAGAGAGATGAAGCCCAGAGAGCTGCATGTGCTTCACCAATCCGTGTACAAATCTCCTTTTCCGCCTACCGTCACGAGAACATACCACCCCAGGGCACCTGAACTTCTCGACCTGCTGCAGTGTATTGTCGCTTATTTGCCGCGCACAATGGCTTGGGTTTCTGGAGAGACATTATACCTTGTTTTTTTTCAGTGATTATTTTCATTTATTCTTGGTCGCACGCAGCTGAAATCAAACCACACTTTGAAAGCCCCGTTCATAGGATGCAAGCAGCACCACTTCGTCAAAAGCAAGCGGTTGATCCCGCCAGGGGCGCACGCAGGAATTTTTTAAGGGGGGAGTTGAAATTTTGAGAAAAATATTTTGCTCTCACTAAAGTACAGGCTACCTTTTTTACTATAACATTTATGTCATATATGCTATTTTAATTTTACCACATCAACACTTTTCTTGACCAGGTTCAGCGACGTCTGTTTTTCTTTGCCCGTTTTCCCCCGTTACCGTGAGTTTGTTAATCTGTTAAAGTACGATGCGATGTAGTGTGGCACTTCTCTGCAAAATTTTGACATTGTTTATGGAAGTTTGTAACATGCCCGGCATCCCGAGATATTGTTTTTAAAAGCACTCTTATGTTATATAGTAGCATTACTTCATACCACTTCCAGCAAATTCTGGTGTCTCAGTCGGCTATTATTTGTCTCGAAATATTATCAAGAGCACTTTTCTCAACATCGCAGACAAGCAAAATGCACTGCAGTACCACTGCAGATCATAGAATTATTTCACAGCCATGCTGCATGGTTGTTTGGTCGATACCAAAGTCAAAAAAACAGAATTGAAACAACAGTTTCTACACATACTCGTAAAAGGCAGCACAAACGTTTGCGAATTGCTAGTGTATCATTTAACATATTCGAGGCAGTGGTAGCAAACAAAGCTTAACCGACATATCACTAACTTTACAGATAATTGCGCAAGGTACAGACAGATGCTGCTGTCGAAATTTTGAAACGAGAGAATGGACAGGGACAGATGCTCTTCAGGAGGCTCTTGGAGCAACCCATGCATGCTTATTTGGCCAACTAAGCACGCGACATCTCTCACTCTCTCTTACAAGCAAACGATCACGGCAAACGGAATCGTAGCGATAGCACGAATACACCGGAGGACAGTTAATGTGTATAGTTTCTTAAGTGTTGGTCCTACCTATAGCGCCATGGGTAAAATAGCTGCTTGTCGTACATTATTCATTTCAAATCTTTCGCTTTAGTAAAATAATCCATTTCACAAATTTTATATATGCTAATGCACGAAATCAGATCTGCGATTACTGCTGGCAACAAAGTCATTCATAATTTTTTATCTGTGTATGGAAAGCAGTGCAAGTCCTGTCATTCGCTCATTTCTAATCGACGATCTTAGATAGGTTTTAAGACGTCTCATGGTGCTGAAACTGCACTCACTTGTAGCAGTTGTTACTGGAAGAGTGCCTAAAATGGTGAGCAATATGTAGACATTCGGATAAATGTCAGGATGGCAAGCACAGAGTGCCTCGATGGCACTCGAAGGAACAGTGCTAACATCTTCCTTCTTCCACTTATTTACCCAACGCTGCACTTCAGGAACAACCGCTGCTCTGGGACCAATATCTTCCTGGTATATTTCCAGTAACCTTTCTAAATCTTGAGCAGTGTTTGGCGAAGCATCGCAATACTTAGGTATCAAGCCCCAAAGACTTCGGCACTTCTGCTTCTGATCACAGAATCTATCCTCCATTTCCACAATTATATGATCTAAATACGGTACAAATATGGCATCCCAAAAAAATGCTCAAGGTCATCAGAAGGATAATTATCTCTGAAACTTTGAGTTTTGCATCTGCTGGGAATCAATAGTGGAGCATCATATTTTTCACATTCATTCTTAGCTTGGTCAAATATTTTATGAAAAATGTTTTCGCAATTGCTTCTGTTTTGTCGGAGAATATCCAGCACACTATCAATGAGCTCAATCACTGCAAATATATCCAATTCTTTCTTTTGCAGCAGTTTTGAAACAGGCAGGATTATACCAGAAGTGCGTTGCATACCTAAAGCCGCGAATAAAAACGTGCATTTCTGTACAGATTTGAGCAAAGTTGCTGCTTTGGTGGCAACCTCCACTTGCTTGTTTTCCTGTTGCAATTCCGCAAGTGTAGAAACAACTGCTGGCAATAGTGTCACGAAAATGGTGATCGAGTCATGTCTTTCTACCCAGCGTGTGGCGCAAATTGGTTTTAGCTTCTGTCGCAAAGAAGCCGAGCCTGAAACTTCGCTTTCAACATTGTCTTGAAATATCGATACGCGCTGTGCAGAACGCGACAGAAAAACGCATATGTCCGATATAGTTGCCATCGCATATCTAATAACTGGCAACTGCGATGAAGTACTAATGACCAAGTTAAGAACATGGTTGCAGCATGGCCAAAGGGTACAATTCTTTTATTCTAGCCTGGATACCACGATATTTTCCGCTCATATTACTTGCGCCATCATAACCTTGGCCACGCATATGTTCCAGATTAAGCCCAAGTTGAGATAGTTGGGTGAGAATCGTAGATGCAAGATCTTTGCCTGTTGTTGAAGAAACTGGAACAAAGCACAAA
>Ga0210059_1000139_pt1 | contig 69776 bp, 43 predicted proteins | sample Ectturendosymbi2_FD_188042 | JGI IMG/M metagenome (GOLD analysis project Ga0210059, IMG submission 188042) | Ecteinascidia turbinata endosymbiont from Florida, USA - Sample 2 (SPAdes) (version 2) | ecosystem: Host-associated > Tunicates > Ascidians > Unclassified | place: Key West, Florida... | reverse complement strand
GAAATACCGGGATTAGAAGTCTTTGATAGGGGGGTCAAGCAAACTTAGATTTGTGAATACCGTCCTTGCTACGTCTATGGTCGAACTCACGTAGGAACTTCGGATGTAGCTAAATGCGGCGAAGTTTAACCCAACAACAAAACTTTTCCGTAATACTATTCCGATCTTATTTCGGGTTACAGCAGGCCGATCTTAATTCTGCACTCGGCGAAACGCGTGCTTGACTGCAGGCAAAATAAACTACGGTTGCTTTGAAATGCTCTCCTGACCACACCGTACGTCAGCGAACATTATAAACACATGTTTCTGGTTGCTAGAGACTTGTACGAAATGCTCGTACTTTCTAGACTAGAGGAAAACATACGTCCCGGCGCTCAACGGTTGGCATTTGAAGTGAAGTACGAGTATATCGTACGCCAGCCACGAATATATCGTGGGCAGGCGTTCTGCGCTTGGGCAAGTTTCCAGACAAGCGGCGATTGATAAACAAGGCCTTGCCCACTCAAGCAACAGCGTGAAAATCAAGCAGGCGTCCGAGAGCCAGTCAGCAAACACGAATATATCGTGGACCGGCGGTCTTTGTCTCGTAGCATGAGCGAATCATGGCAACTGTCAGTACGCGAGTGATCAATCTGATTTTTGGGTTCTCGGTTATGTTCCTGCTTCTAAAGCGTTGCGCGTTTTGATACAATTAGTTGCCGGTAATGCAGTTACTTATCTTCGTCCTCTGCACCAGCGTGGTCAAACTGCAGGTCCACGAACCACATGTGGCGCGGGGACAGAATTTTTATAGCCCGCGAGCTTTCTCACTATTGATTGTTGTGTGGATATAAGAGCAGATGCTTTTAATTAGGATACGCATAACATCTTTTAATAATAATAATGTATAATATTATCGGCGTTGGTCTAGACCAGGGTCTCCAAACTACGGCCCGCGGGTCAAATCAAGTCTGCCAAAACATTTCATCCGGCTCACGGAGACATTTTGTCAATAATGAAAAAATAATGTATTTACAAAAAATTTATTGATTTTGCAGAATGTAACACATCCCGAAACAATCCTATTACGTAAGATGTCCGGTCCTCGAACTGTTGTGTAGTGGCTCTCTGACAGCAACGTTGTAGACCCCTGGGCTAGACCGTAGAGAGCTTCTCGAAAATAGTCAACATAAATAGGTTTCCCAAACTGAAACATATTGCAATTAAAATGCACTCGGCGTTTAGAAGCACATAGATGTGATAAATGTGGGAGAATGGGCTACATTTTCTACTGTGAAGCAAGTCAAATCCAAAACATCAATCGAATGTCAGGCGAAGCACTGTCAATAGTCTCCGACTTGCTACCACTAACACATTGGTATTGATATAGGAACGGTAGTGTCAGAGAAGCCTCAACAACAGGCATTGCATTGATTTGTAATAAATTTTTATTGCTATTGTGTAATAATTTCAATGACACTATTGTTCCTATATCAATACTAATATCTGGCTCCAGCTAAATTTAAAAACAGCTCCGGCTCCGGGGCTCTGGGCTCCGACGCCGCAGCCCTGGTTTGCACATGTCCATCACTGAGAGGAGCAAAACACTTCAACATAGTGTTTCCAATTCGGGGCAAAATTTTAAAACCCGGGTTTCAGGTAGCTGAGAAAAGAAACCCGGGAAAACCCGTTTTTTTCGCGTTTTGAAATGAATGCGATTTTGAGCGATAAAACTATTCGCCACATACAATTCAAAATATAAAATATGGCGGTCGTGCATTTTAATAAACTCTTTGTCTACTGCATACGGATACTTAGCAGAAAGACGGCCAAACAGACGTGTGGAAGCAGGGCAAGCTCAGTTTGCGGAAGCAGAAAAAAGTAATAAAAAAAATATTTTGAACTCACTACCAGCCGTAATTCACGTAAATAAACGTAATGCGGCCGGCAGTAGCAAAAAGCTGTGCACCCCTGACCTGAGGTAAACAAAAGCAAATTGTTTCGTTTTCCAGTCGATCATGGATTCGGTTGTGCCATCAGTGCATAATTCAACCTTTTTAGTTGCAGAGGTTTCAATTGTTAAAGTTTTTTCTAAACTATTTAACGTGATACCCATTACCCAAAACCGTCTAAGCCACTTGCCCAACCGCCGCGTTTCTCGCCACTTCAACCATTACATGCGAAAGTAAGAGGCAAAATATTACTTGGGAATACAAGAGGACACGTGCCCCGGGTGGAATGTTACGACATGCCACAATCATACTTCTTGTGTGAGAAAATATAGTAACATTTGACTCACGGATGGGGTGCCAACTAGTTCCCGGATGAAGTAGGCATCAGATACGTCAATGACTGGCACCAAAACACGAAATATTCGAGCGATGTTTTAGGATTTAATAGGTTTTGGGAAAATTCTCTAAGAGTGTCATGCCGTGTTTCAGCAGCTTCAAATTGTTTGCTAAAATTAGCTCGATTATCCGCATTACAGATTCCACACAATAAAGGCTACAAAGGCTTTTGCCTACAACGTTCACAGCCATCTTATCACAGGTTTGTTCAGTCGATCTCATTGTTGCACAACACAAAAAATAGGATCACGTAAATTTCCGTATCACGGCAATAACCACCACGGCACAAAAGATGCAGTCAATACAGGACAGCAAGAGATTTTTTCTTGACACAACAGATCCACTGAGATTTGTGATGTATTAAACCACAATCTCGTCCATTTTTTCCAATGCCCATGTGTCTACTATCTGAATATCTAAAAAGGTAGGCCCAAACAAATTGACCTGGGCAACACAAATGTTGATGGTCTTCCGCATACGTTCTTCCACACCGCAACCACCAACACAACAAAGCAAGATGCAAAGCAGTTTACCGAATAAACGACAGTTTTTGGCATAAAGACTCATTTCACACAAAGTGTTTACAGTGGAGTGGCATCACAATATCTCGCTTATGTTTTAGATAAGGGCCCATGGATATATGACAATATTAGAAATTAAGATTTTTGCCATCCGCAATAGTTACGAATGCAGAAAATGTAATGTGATGCATCTTTCTGGCTCAGCGCCTAAAATTAATTAGCATCGCTCACAGTCTTACTCTAATAAACTAATAATATGCGCGAAGTTCAAACCGCGGTTCATCGAGACAGCCGTGGAACAAGACGCTTACGCGCAACAAGCATGTTGTTTTTGGCTTGTGGGTGCTGCAAACAGAAGCACAAACGAGTGTCCTAGTTCTTCCAGTAAAAGAGCGCATTGTTACGTATTACTTTTCTGACCGTGACTAAGGTACGTTTGGCTACAGTTGAAGTCCACATGAAAGTGTCTACAATTATTTTATCTTCAAAACAAAGCTATTTCATTCTACAAATTGGAGAAAATGTTAATAATGCCAGCGATCCTTTTCATCATTTCTTATCAAGCCACGGCAGGTGATAATTTTTTTGATACTTGCGCGCATAGTTTTTCAGACTTTTTCTGAACAATTAAGCGTTTTCACTTTTCACCGTTTTCCTCCGAATGGCGCATCTTCTCAGAAAACGCCATCCTCGTACGAACATCAAACAATTCTCGGTTCGATGGCATTGCGTTAATCGAACGAGAAATGAACAGTGAGAACAGGGGAAGTGAAATCGTATAAAAACTTACGGACTAAAATCGGAAACGCAACGAACTGGTTGAGCATTTATCAACGCCGGGGTGCGACGTTTACCGGCAAACTGAAGTCTAGAGCAGTGGTTCGCAACCTAGTGGTGCTCGTAACCCCTGGGGTTGCGATAAGCGTCCGTCTTAATGACAGAAAATTTATCTATTTATCATTCTCTTTTGTAAATATTTGATATTTATAATTTTGTACATATTCGAGCAAATGATTATTTTTGTAGAGTACTTTATATTCAAATGTTATCGTCTTTCTTGTCCATATGTTTGATTTTCTTTACATATAAAAAAGTTAAAATTCCCTTATGAACGTTTGAAAGCTAGTTCTTGATCATAAATTGCAGGGGGCGCGAGGACAGAAAAATTTTTTTTTAGGGGTGCAGGAGTAAAAAAGGTTGGGAACCCCTGGTCTAGAGTTTCAGATGATACCACCAGACAACTGCGGGTGGTTTGACAATCAGAAAAGCAATGAAGCTGCGTTACACGTTGCAGCGGCTGCACGAAGCATATATGGGCGAAATAGTCAATGGTAGCCCGAAGTATTGGTAGACCGTAGCAGTAGAAAACAAATGTTACCAAAATTACCCAGCAGAAATGTTTGACACCAAACCAAAAGCAAACTGGAAGTCAACGGAAAAGCAGCAAATCTCTTTATTTACGACAAAGCGACGATGAAAAAGCGAGCAGCATACAAGCAGTTCGCCCTAAAACCACGTAAACATTTTTAAAATATCGCTTTCCCGAAAAATGGTATTGCGAATTGTGGTGGGCGACCAAAACAAATATGTGACGCAACTGCAGTTAAAGGTAACTGATTTTAATTTAATGCAACTGTACTTCATTAAAACATACACAATGGTGTGTTTAGCGACTGTCTAGCCGATCTTAATTTGGACAAAAATAATATAAAAACGGAAGGATTGCAGTTGCATTGCGTAGCAGTAGATGGAGCATTTAGGTTTGGGAAAACACGAGACAAAATGAATTCTATGTCATTTCGGTGTTTGCTTTACTGTCGCAGTAAAAATGTTTTCACTCTCTGCATCGCAAAAGGGTGACAACATTTGGCCACATTTCATTTGTGATGGCGTTTCAGTTGTCACTAGACATTGATAGGTCTATCTCAGTGACCAGTGCCAAGCAAACCTCTCTTTTCCGGATTGTGTTCCCGATGATACGAAGACTTGTTCCATTCTTGTTCGACGCCACTTCCCATGATAGTGTATAGAATGGCACCGGCAAGATATACGGCGGCGGAAATGTAGAAAACATACAACCATTCTTGGCGATCTCCCTTCAACAAAAGGTGTCACGGAAAATAAAGCATGCAGTTTTTGCCTCGCTTAATTTTCGGTCCCGGCTCAAATCGCACTCTGGAGATATTTTACGCGCTCTTCGCAAGCATTTTAAGCAAGACTGCATAAAATCCAGTTAATTTTCATTTCACAAACTACAGTAATATTGAAATTTACATTTAGAAACATCGTTTTCAAGGCATTATTTGACACAACAAGGGTTTCAGCTGATGGCTACTTTTCCCGCATGTGGTGAAACTCTTTATAATCTTTACACTACACAACCGCTAGATCAAAATGACATGACCGAATTTTTCGCAGTGTTATTAAAAGCGGCTATTTCAGTCAAATACAGGGTTGCAACAAATGGAACTATACAAAATTGTAACTGTGTGCCATTTTGAAAAGGGGCGTCGATTTAGAATGCAAAAACTGGAAGAATGCTCAAGAGGTTTATTTTTATCTTGTGAACAATATTTTACGTCGCTGGCTGTCTAAGACTGCTAAAAGTAAAAAAATGAACGGGCACGGGGCCCACTTCCAAGTACTTGTTTAACAATTATTTCTAACAGCATTCAGGAATTAATGAAAAAGTTTGCATGTGTTGTTATCTGATGAACTGATTTGTGAACACGACAGCAAGTAGCACGTTTTGTCAGATATAAAGGCCTGATTGAAAGCACCCATAAGAGCAGCAGTGAGTTGGAGGGGTAGAAAAATGGTTTTACAGAGACAAAACCTCGACTATAAAAATTGGAATAATAATTAAAGAAATGCTCAAGATCTTTGTAAATTTCAAGAAAAGTATTGCTCCAGATTTGAGGCCTTGACCCCGATCATTTAATACTGAGCGGGTCGTGGAAGGGACAATTTCAATTAAAAACTACACCACGTGGTGATACTTCAAGAAAGGTCGGTAAACACTACTCTGAAGCCACAGTCGAAAATTGCATTTTTTGATGCACACAAAACTAAAAAATGCTGAAGAGTCAGTCGTTTATGAATAACATAAAGTTCTTGTAAATGATAGCGCAATGCTTTATGAAAGGAAATGTTAACTGAACCAAACACGTTTTGTGCCTGCAAAACACAAATGTAGAGCTGGAAATGACCAAATAAAATTGGAACACACACTCCACTCTCCGCGAAACAAGCCATTTGACATTATAAAATTACGTTTCTGCAGTGTTGCAAAACTCATTTTCAGCTACTTATTATTTCTTTTCAGTTGAAGTCCGCAAATCTGACACGTACGTTGTTTGTTTGTTTTGCGTACGTCGTTGTGCTCTGCGCAGCAGTGACTTTTCAGTGCACCTTTTGGATGTTTTTTCACAATATTAAAAACAATATTGACAGAATTCATAGTCTGTAAACCAAATTATTGCTACTCGCAAATTAAAGACTAGTTAAACACTTAAGATTTTTGACTCCTAGATAGAAGAGCATAAACGTTTGATTGTGTTCTTTGCGAGCATTGACAAAAACTTACATCTTTACCAAAGGCCCAAATAATTCCGAAATACGTACCAAGCTCCATGAGCAGCAGCGAGGCTACCAGCAATCAATACAACTTTTACGGTAGGTGCCAACAATAAAAAAAATGATTACAAGATACATCACCCCATGAAGCACTAAAAAAGGTGGAAAAATCATTGTAATGACACTCGTAACAGGCTCGTGAGGGCATAAAAACTTTTATTTCTTTGGGAGGTTCAAAAGGGAAAACTGCATGCATCAACGGGAAGTTTGGTCGATAGGGGTAACCGAAAAAATTAGTTTTGAAACATTTGGTGATAAAATATTGGTCATAGCCTCCGTGTCAACTGCTATTGTTAAATAGCATTTGTTTTCCAAAAATCGCTGTAAAGAAACGATTTTCCTCAACCCAAAAAGACCTGACTAACAACTGGCATCTCGTTTTTGTCGTGAATTCTCTGTATCACTTGCGTGGTTTCACGTGCTACAAAAGATAAGAACCTTGTCGCCAGTAAAAGCTCCAACAACAAGCGGGCCAACAAAACCAGGGATGGTCGCCCACGTGTTGCTGATTCCCATCAAGATCCCCGCATATCTGAAAAAAGGCCGAAATATCGCATGTTAAGCAAATCGTAGTAAGCACAGCTTGCATTTTTGACAGGCGAGAAGGCAATAACAGAGCTGCAAAAAAAGATGCACAAAGAAAAATACATCATATGACATATCCTGCAGAGAAAAGTAAAACTCGCGCATATGCATGATATTGTACACATCTGCAAGCCAAAGGAAATGAGATCCAACACCTATACTAGTTCCATGCTCCTCGGTGGCAACTTTGGTTTGAACTGAAGCCCCGAAATCCAGATTCTTGGCCGGCCAAAATAAAAGAACGGCTTAGTGACAAGCTGTAACATCAAACGACCCTAACCACAGTCATTCAGTTGAAAAATATGTTCCACTGTGAAGTTTGGTTGTCCTGCCATGTTACCAACTCAACTTACTGGAAAGCGAATATACCGAAGGATTTTTCGCTGCGGTTGAGCCTTATTTGATTATTGCTGAGAAACCTTTGCCCCTACTGTTTGGTGCACTGTTTTTATGTCAATTCGCGGTGTTCTTGTTATGGTAATTCTTCGTTATGCTTGCGTGTGCGAGCTTATTGGGCGGCTTCATTGCAAAAACGAACAGCCCATCGTGCTAAACGGAAGAGACAGGCCATTGAAATAATCAAGCACAAATACGTCTTCTGCGAACTCTTTAGGATGTTATTTAGAAACAGGGAATGCAACGAAGCGCTTGCAAAGGGGAAAACGGCGAACAGAAGGTGGGTTAACAACAATTTCTTTAAGCCTATATATGCGTAAGAGTACCATTGCAGCAGCGGCACAGGTGCATCAAACTTTTGTGTTTCACAGCCACTGGAGTATCGAAGAAAAGTAATAATTTCTGGTATCACAGCATCATCACAAATGGCAATTTTTGAGCAAATAAGAAGTTACTACAGACGTTCTTAGACAAATCAAATAACGAATGCCTGGAGAACGAGTGATTAAAATTTATACACCCGCCAAAGCTCGAAAAGTTCTGATGAAAAATTATGTGACAGATCAAAGCATTCCATTGCTTTTTGTGTCCGATGTATGAACTTCAGAAATAGGTTTAACGCCTTTTACAAATTATTCCAATGTTTTAGAATTAGTCTACACATTTCTTAAACGGGAACTTTTTGAAAAAAATTCCGAACACGCCAAGAGTTAAGGAACGCTTGGCATAGCTTAAATTAAAACGAGCAAGCATGACAAACAACGAAAAAATCTCCAAAAGCAACAACTCATTGTATCAATAGATCAATCCAAACAACAGCAGTGAAATCGGAAACAACATACACTTACCTTGATGCGATGTCGATATGATTGGACATGTGGCCGGAAAATTGAAATCCACTGAACAGCATCGAGATGCATATCAAGCTAACCGCAGCAACTTTGTTGCAACCAACATAACCTGCAGCAACCAGGAAAATCGCAGGACCTACCGAAGCTGCGAAAGAGGCAGAAGTAGAATAAAACGTTAACAATGCTTGTGCAACAGCAAGTTAATATTTCAGTCAAGAACAACAATCCCCAAATTGAAAATTCTCAGCAGCGGACGGAAGTTTTTCGTGTTCCACACAATATAACAATTCGCCCGTTCAATCCAGAAGCAAAAGATAAAAATGTGTTATTGTTCAAAACTTTATTGTAAAATGGCCAATACATACCGATCCCATTGGCGGCTTTTCTGACTTGAGTGGTTGTCATTATGCTGTTCTCTCTTAAATGATCAGCAAGCAACCCTGATCCAATGACTGACATCCACATAACGAGGTATGGTACAGCGGCAATAAATCCACTCTGAAAAGTAATATTCACGATTAGCAAAAACAATGATGTACATACCGGTAACACTACCGAATATTTTGCAAGCTGAAACGAAACGAAATTCACCCGTTCTTCGTTTTCATTAAAATAAACTGGAACAAGTAATTTCGAGAAATAAAGCCAACATAGGGGTCCGCAGAAATTTTTCCATGAGGGCAACATCAACATACTGCTTATCCTTTTCAGGTTGCTGACGATGCAGTGCAAATGGACATCCACAAAACGCTTTACTTTTTCTACACCACAAAGAAAATGCCCTGTGTTACGTCAACAGTCACAAAAATGCACTTTGTTGGCAGCAATATCCAGGTATATTACGACAGTTTACACATTAGGCTGACTTTTCAAGCAGAAAAAGTGACTTTTCAAGCAGGGTAGTTATTTTCAAAGAAACAAAGTGCCATGGTATTTAACGAAAGAAGCATTGTCAGGGTCGCAACCAACTGATATATTCAGGGTGGGTGGGTGGAAATGATTGCAACTTGTTGTTGAACCTAACAACTAAACATGTATTTGGAAATTTTAGGGGGGAGTTGCCCGGTTGCCCCTCCTTGCGGGCCTTGTCATGGTTTATTAACGAATCCCCAAATCATGACTTTATTTTACCACAGAAGACATGTCAGCGTATCTTAGAAACAAAAGCCGCAAACGTCTGGGATCTCGTCCAAAGCGATCAGTCACCCGTTCAATAAATCCTTGCTTGTCTTGACTGACTTTTTCACGGTGAACGCTCATCATGCATAAACTGGACAAGCGTTCAGTCTTACGTTAATAACAATGGATTTTTCAAACTGGTGGAAGCATTACTACTAATTCATTCATGCTTCTTTTCACACACTATAAAACCACGTGGCTTGCCGCCATCAGCAGACACTGTCTCGTTGCATTACCTGCGCTCAACAGTCGCATGCGCAAAACGCCTACTATCGTAAGTCCGTGACTTGAAGTGAACCTTTGAAGATTTGTTGCCATATTATTGTTACGCAACAAACATCAGCAATAGAACAATCCGCTCGCAAATTTTGCAACCCGCCTCTGCAAGCAAAGGAGCGGATATGAGTAAATTGCAAGCTCATAACTGAGCAATGAACCTGGTTCTTGTGCAGAATGAGTGTCATACCGGCAAATAAACTATCATTGCAAGAATTCAATCAATTAATCGATATTAAGCTGCTGACTTCAGCTTTTACATAAATTTTTGGTTCTTATAGATCCAATTTCCAACGGGTCAAAGACCCGTTTACCCCCCTGCGGACGACCATGAAAGCCGATTCACTTTTCAATTCACTAATAATATAACAGGCGGTTCAAAAAGAATCCGTAAGAAATACAGGCGATAAAATTTTCTTACGCTGAGGAGTTTGAACCGAAGAACGTCACTCAAGAACAGAGGAAGTGATGTAAGAAGTGTATAGAAGCCCCAGTTGTTAGTGAAGTGAGCAATAGATATCGCCCAAACATGCTTGCTTGTTGCAATCTCATACCAGGGTACATGCGATGTTGCCGACCTCTGAAAGCGGACAAAACGTAACAGGCTTAACAAGCAGCAGTAAAATCAAAAACGGTTTAGGAACTGAGCAGCTATTATGACCAACTTATCGATGAGGAAACGATACATACACCAGAATGGAAATTCGTGACTTGCATGTGCACAGCTTCCAACAAAGTTTAGCAGAGTAATTTCCTTCACAACAAGTAACTACCAGTCAGCAATAGCGCTTCGCAATATTTGTCAAGCTACAAAATCGCTAGTTTTGCGTGAAATGGAAAATCCTGGTTGCCACATTTTATCAATTAGATGCTTAGACTACAACAGCGAATAAAAATACGACAGTACGTCATTTAATTGATGAAAGACTTACTGGTTCGACGCTTGAAACTATGTAACTAAACTCCTCAGGAGAAATTCGAGGATGTTCAGAGGGAGTATTGTGAGCAAATATGAACCAAAAGACACACCACACAATTCCAGTGGCACCTGCAGTAGAGACGGTTCGTTTTGTTCAGAAAATAAAGTGTCAAACACACACTTACTTCTGGATCCACAAGCTCCAGCACGTACCAAACACGTAAAAGACAGATGGCCATCCTCCTAAAAAACCCGACGCACACAACATTCCGGAAAGAGGCTGAGCAATTACAGTTCCTATATGACAACCAGCATATGTGATAGAGACAAGTCTGCTTCTATCTAAAGGTGGTGCCCAAACTCCCCACATAGCTTGCATGGCTGGAAAAGTAACGCCCTAAAACGTAAAAGATCAACATGCAACCGATGGCAGTCAAAGAAATTCTGTTGCGTTGGCTGACACAGGTAAGCGGAGTCAAATAGACTAACCTCCCCTATTCCTTCAGCAATTCGCAAGGCAATGAGAAGAGAAAAGCTTGTACGAGCAGCAATGGGCGTCAGCAGGGTTAAGACAGAAGTTCCAAAAACACCTGCTCCAAACAAAATCTTTCCACCAAATCTAACACAAACAAGAATGAAATATAAACACCCTCTACTACTGTACAATGTTTCAACACATGAACAGCACATTACGTGCACAAAAAAAGAAATTAAATTTATAAACTTTGCGCTGAAGTCATACTGCTGACCTTTTTACAATAAAAGCAAATTGGTTTCAGTTACTTATCCGTGAAAACATGGCGAAGTAAGGACGCAACGTTTATTAACTGTCGGTAGTGCAGTAGCGTAGCCAGATCAAATTTTTGCAAGGGGCCAAATATTTTTGAACATATGCGAGCAAGAGTATTTGGTGTGGTAAACCGCCTCTCGAAGCACAAAACGACAAGATATTATATAAATTTTGGGGTATGGCCCTTTTTTGACCCCTTGGCTACGCCTATCGGGTAGTGTGCAGGGTCGTTTCTTTCCGAAGGAAGAAAAGATTTTGCAGCGAAATTTGCCATCAGAAAAGCGTGCGTAGCAAATGTATGATATTTGTAAGTCACCGCAACCGCCTTACTTTGCCAAAGCTGTGGTGAACTGTTTATTTGCGCATACAATTGTTAGAGTCAGGTTATAATTCTTTTTGTCCTATGCGGCATGCACTCGTTAAACACCGAATACAGGCAAATAGACAGCCTATAATGATTAATACAACAGGAAAGATCGAACTGCAGCAGTGCGCAGAATGAAATGGCACTCGTTACACTTCGCCACACAGGATGTGCTCCATTGTTTCAGTCGACTACTACGCGGAAGTGCGCGTCTGAGGTATCACGAAGAGAACAGGGTAAGTGTCCCGCTTTCTGCCTCTCCTACCTCAAATTGTCAAGTGCCTCTTAACAAAAATTTAATTCTTGCTCACGGAAATAATCTAGTTTCTTATTCATAGTATTTTCATAGGTGGCTTTGTGCAAAAATTCATTGATTCGCAAGACACCGCCGGTCGTACTTTCGCCAGCTGCTAGCCTGGTTTTCTGAATGAATTGCACTTAAGCGCCAAAGTAAAATTGAAAAAGGTTTACACTGCCATCAAAAGATTTTTTCCGAACAAGTTAAGTGTATCTCAAATAAACTTTTTTGCAGTGAACCTGTCTTCTCTAGAGTTGATGCAACCAGGGTTGTGGAGTCGGAGGTAAAATATCCGACTCCGACTCCAACTCTGACCTTTCCAAAATTTCCGACTCCGACTCCTTAACATAAAGGGAATGAAATTTGGCTGTTAAAATCAATGGAAATCGTGGTACACAGCAAGAAGTCTCTGTTTCAACAAAAGTTTCAAAAGGAATTGCACCATTTCAATAGAAATTCTCATTTAGTGTGATGTAAAAAATGATCTAATTGGACATCCGGAGTCGGAATTGGACAAAAAAATCCGACTCCCACTCCGACTCCCAGTGTTGTTAGGAATCCGACTGCGACGACTCCACCCAAAAACCTTCGACTCCGGCTCCGCAACCCTGTATGCAACGTTAACAATTGAACTCCAAGTATACGAACTATTGTAACTTCAATTGAACAACTATTCCAAAACAAGTTCCCAGAAAACGAAAACAATCTAAGCGATTGCACCAACCTTCCTGCAAGATAACCACCAGGAAGTTGTGTCAGAATATAACCGTAAAAAAATGCTCCCAACACAAGACCTTTTTGCTTTCCGTTCCAGTTGAACTCACCAGCCTGCAAATCATTAAAAAAACTTTTCCAAGTCTAATCACCAGAAACGCCAGCTTGTAAAACATTGGCAACACCGTTAAGGATGTTAACACAGAAGCTCACATTACAACAGCTTGATTGACAAGAAAAAGATTAAGAAAAATTTGCTGCCAAATGAATTTAAGCAGAAATACAAAGATCCTCACAAGGCGGTGTTCTGGCCATCTAACAATTAATATAATCGAATAAAAGCTTGCCAACAACTAAACTATTCCGCAAATAGGTGTTACAAAAGGATTAATGTTGCTTTGCCTACATGACATTGGTGTTTCCTTGCTTAAAGCAACAAACACGAAACGAATTCGAGAAAGTCATACCCAGTTTCAATCCAAATAAAATATAAAATCGCTAGGACATTTATGGGTCAGCAAGATCATAACCATGTACACACTCAATCGATGAAGCAGTCATCACTACCTTCGCATTATCTTTCAGACACGTTGAAAACTTAATACAATTCAAATTTGTTGCACTTTCAATGAGACTTACAAACTAGGTTTATTCAAAAATAAGTTTGTGGACGAAAAATGCAGCAAAAATAATTTCCCTGAGTCTGCTGAGCAATACTATGTCACCAAACATTATGCGTTAGACTATGCTGTGGTAATCACTAGAGACCTCATATATGCAATTGGCTTTTGTGCAAAGGAGTGCCATGCAACTCATGCACGTTGATGCCCTAGGTCAAAAATCTTTGAATGCAAACAGTTTTTCGTTAATAGGACGTATTTATTGCTGTATCCTCTATCGAGATTAATAACTTGCAGAGTGAAAATAATAACAGAAATAGTCTTAACTTTTTTACGCTTAAATGTCTGAATAAGTTTGTAATCGTGGCAAAAACTGATTCAACTTAAGTTAAATCAGACGCTAGAACGCCTGTTCAGTGCGAATCATGGGTCTACTGAGCACTAAGCCAATTTCCGTTCCCATGCATGAATCATCACATCGACTGAATATGCATTTCCCAAAAACATGACTGGACGCCTTGTTCTCAGTCTGCATAAATTTTGTGACACCTCTGCAGCGTTGCATTAGTCCATAACTGTTGTTCAGGGCCCTTGAGAGGTAAAAAATGTGTTGGTGCGACACCTCTTTTGGACCCCCTTATAAATCATGACTGATTAAAGCTACATTAGCTTTCAATGCTGTGACTGGAAAATGATGTGCTTTATTTATTATTTTATATTATAACCATTTATCAATGTTATTAGTTAATTTCAGAATGTCTCAGGCTGATCACAAAAAATCGAGATAACACAATTGCTTTGCGAATTTCACAACTACACATTACATTTAACATTAATAATAGGCTATAGCAATTCTGAGAAGCAAAGCTAATTTAATAATTCTATAACCCTAATAGAGTAATACAAGGACAAAAATTTAGTTACTCGCTTTGGCATGGATTCTACCAGCTTTTGGCAATTTTCTTTGGTTCACTGTCCCGATACCATACGTGAATAACGGCCTGTATTAGCTTCGTCATTGTGGTGCAATCCAATATTTGTAGCCGAGAGTTTGTCACTGATCACAAGTTCTCTCACTGATCACAAATTCTGGGGTAAGATCTGGCGAGTTTCCAGACCAATCTTATGCATTTAATTTGTTTCCAGAAAATCGTCTTCACTTTTTAGACGAAGTACAAGGGGCAAGATCCTGTTATAATATTCCTCCACCATCAGTAAATGCCCTTCTTATATCTGGAATGACTTTTCTTTCAATTACTTTGGTGTTTTTGTCTGAATTCATTATACCCTTTGTCTTTATCGTTTTGGCTAGTTGTTGAAATACACTGGTTTGTTCTTCTGCGCCACACTCACAGGCCACAGAGGAGGTCATACCCCATTTGTACAAGCAGGAGCGGAAACGTCCGACACCGGTGCGGAGGCGGTTCACCCGGTGTAGGTGTTACCGGACCCACGCTATTGTTGGATGGCCATTCGTGGAGGGTGGGTGCTAATGTCGGGGATGAGAATACGGAGTCCCTCAATTGACATTTATGAACCTACTCCAGAAAGCCAAAAACTTCCCGCTGAACATCTTCTGTGATGTTTTACCACATCATTTAAATTAGCAGGACTTAACTGGTCACCTTTCCTGATCTTGACAAATCTGCTGTGCTTCCCTTGAACGAAAAAATTCGTGTGAAAACAGTACTTTTTCCAGTCTTCTAGACTCCAAAATTCGTTTTTTGGCAATTCTAATCTTTTGTTCTGTATTTTTTTAGTAATAAGCTGCTTTTTCAGCGGTATCTTAGCCTTTCGGCTAGCCTCCAGTAGGTGACGCGGAACTGTGTACTTCAGCTTATGTGAACTTCAGCATGCATCAAATCCTTCTGTAAATCAAAACTCGTCTTTCTTGCATGGGCTACTTTTTGTAACTTGTAATGGCTGTTTGGATGTAGTCTGTGTTTTAAAAGCGTAACAATGCAACTCCGTTTCCTAGTTGGGATATCTGCCATTAAAAATCACAGAAATTCCAACATGCACGACTTTCAACTACACACAGCAGAAAGAACTGGCTTCATTCTCTACAACAGTGCTTCTTAACCTTTTTCGGTTTCGTTCACCTCTGCCATCGATTGCTGCATTTCCATTCACCTTATTGTGAACACACGGTCGATGTAACAATAAGAAGTTATTATTTTAATAACTATACACAATGTTTGTAATGATGTCTATGGAAAGAAATCCTTTCTCAGCAAAGAATCAGACACTTTAAGATCTTACAGAGTATATATTTCGCCTACGGTGCAGGCATCATCAGCTCTTATTCAAATAGAATGTTTGTTATGACTTTGATTTTGTAAAAGACCAACTTAAGCTAAGTGACTCCTTTAAAGACAGCTTAATCTGCCAGCAACTGCTAAGAAATGCGAAGCTGCGAAAGCAAGAAAGGTAGTCATCCGATCTATTTTAACGAGCGACTACACAGAACCTGAAAACTAACCACAGAAAAACGATAGGAAACTACAAATATTTATAACAGAAAGCCGTTTACTACTGACTGGGCTGCTCCTGAACTTCAGTGATCAACTTTTCTAACTGCGGATGAATTAATTTCTCTAAAGCCACCCTCATGAACGAGTCAACGCATTTCACTTTTTTAGTTTTCAGTTGGACCAAACACGAAAATCCTTTCTTTGACATGTACATAATAGTCATGATCACCAGTTGTTGCAAGACTTTTAATGCAATTTGCTTATACTCTGGGAATTCAAGCAAACGAACCCAATAATCCCCATAATAGAGATATGTTTTGAAAGACGCTTTTTGAGAAAAATCTTGCTGAAGGGATCTTATTCTCAACGATAACCTTCCTTTTTGAGCCTGGTTCTTTAAACTGCGAAGCTGATGAAATTGGGGTGTCCTGATTGATGTCACCTATAGATTTACATTTACTTTCATCAAAACCAAATGCTTTTTGTACGCATTTCTTAGACATTCTGCAGGTATTACCTGAGAATAAACGTGTATTTATAGATTTTGGAATCAATATCACAGTGGTAACAAACAAGTATCATAAATAGGCTACTCCTGTACTTCGACTGTTAAGGCTTGCACTTCAGCTGATAACGCTACTCTGATCAAGTGGTCATGTGTCTGGCTTTCACTCGATATTGAGAACGAAACTTTCGAAAGTACTGCAATTCTAGGACAGGGTTGGGCAAACTACGGCACGCGAGGGCATTTTGCGCTCCCCTCAGGCCAGTCACACGTACGTAGATTGTAGTACATGTTTCGAGTCTATGTTAAAGCAATTTCATCGATTACATTAGAATTCTCTATGTGTACTATAGTGTCAACGTGAAATAAAACAACACAAGGCTATAATAATACTCATTCGTCGTCGTCGTGCGTATGATTAAACTGCAAGATATTTTTCCTCTAACTAGGCGCATAGACCCGGTGGGTGTGAAGCAAGATCTGCATTCGCTCCAGGCATCCGGAAAGAGGCACATCGTCCACTTATGATATGTTCCGCAGTTTGAGCTTCTCCAGAACCGCATGGACACCAAGGATCCGGCGCCATCTTCCATCGGTGTAAAGATTCCCGGAAGCGTCCGACTTGCGTTCTGAGGTGGTTCAGACCGGCTGAGACCAATGTCGGGTTTCCCACTTTGGGTGGTGGAAGGGAATGGGGTGGGACCCCTGACTTCTTCCACTCCTCGAGCCACTGGTGTTGAATCCACTGTGCGATGGCTTCGTGCCTCGCAAAAGACTCCATCAGTTCAACCACCGATTGTGCAAACGGCCTTCGTGATTTGAGACGAGGTCTTGTTTTCAGGCGTACTAAGTTATTATTGAAATGTTCCGTCAGCGCGTACTTCAAGGCGAGTCGGAGGGTAGTCAAGGAAGCAGCCTTCACATGGCGGCTCCTGCTTCTTACTAGTGCTTCCAGCTGCTTAAACTGAAGACTGAAGTATTATCATTGATTCATATTTTGAAACGTAAATTGTAACTGAAGTAGTTAGTAGACAAATCTAATATATGCGGCACCCGGTAGCAATAAAATTTTCAATGTGGCCCTACGTAGAAAACGTTTTTTCCACCCCTGTTCTAGCTGCTAACATTCGCACAGGAACACAGGACGCTCATGCAGAGCATAGCAAGATTCCCTTACTCGAGTGAGCAAAGCATGGCATCTCTGGGTAAAATCTATTCCTAATTTGTAATAGACGTAGTTAATTGCACCAATTTATGGTTTTTCTGAAGTGATAAGTTGACGACTGCTATAGACGTAAAGTTAGAACGCTTGAAGTTAGCCATTTTATTCACGATTGCTGATTTGTTTTGGGTAAAAAACTAAGAAAAGTGCACGTCGCCAGAGGATTCCAAAAATTAGGAACAAAAGTTTCATTCACCCCTCTTCTTTCATTTACCCTTGTAAAAATTTAATTCACTTCTCTTCTTTCATTCATCCTTGTAAAAGCTTCATTCACCCTGGGGTGAACCATTCACTCGGTTAAGAAGCACTGCTCTATCCACTATAACACCATCGAGTTGATTAAAGTCATATGTGACGTCATAAAACGTTTTTTCGTCTATTCCAGTGGTTCCCAACCGGGGCGTCGCGGCACCCTAGGGTGCCATTTACAATACTGAGGGGTGCCGCGAGAAAAGACGTTTTTCAATATATCATTAGAAATACATTTTAAAAACGTCATTAAATCGTAAAGCAAATTTAAATGGGTTCGCCACTGGGTGCCGCAAATATTATTTTTTCCTGTAGGGTGCCGCAAACCTAAGATGGTTGGGAAACACTGGTTTATTCCGACAAGTCACGTAGTGCTTAGTGCCTTGGACTAACAATGAAACTGCAGAAATTGAGATAATCTCAAACGCACACCACAGAAATGGCGATATTGTATAACGACTGAAACAGCAACTTTAGTGAAGTAATTTGCACAAGGCTGTAAAAAACTGCAAACTATATCAACAAAAACTTCATGCACAATTGCCCATTTCAGTTTTGAACCTTGAATTTCATGTGCCCCCTAGACTCTCACGGGTGGTGCGGGACACTGAACTCGTTGGAACGGCGTTCCCAAACTTTTTTGTGTGTGCGAACGCGTTGCCACACTTTATTCGTGTTTTATGTTTGTAGTGCAATGAAAGTGAATACTTCATTATATAGTGATTTTAAATGAGTTTAAGGTGCTGTTGAAATTGGCTAGTTTTTTGAATGTGTTCCCACACCTTTTTTAGCACTACACCCATGCGATACTTCTGTGCTTGTTTCAATAAAGTAATCATTTTATAATAAATACTACGGCCAAAGCAAACGATACAACTGACATCTTGCAAACGTTTCGATAACAACTGTTATCATCTTCAGTGCATAGCAATAGAACTGCAGTACTCATTTTAGCGCCATTAAACGTATGCTTTTCTATCACCGCCACATATCCATGTCAATGATCGTGTTCTTTTATATATCTGTGTCATCCTTGCCACTGCCATGCATGCCAGAGACTACTGCGCTGCGTGTGGAAGTGAAGACGTTGTATCGATTTTTTATACGATGCACATCTTCATCCAACTTTTTATTCGATCGCTTCAAATGTCTGATGCTTTTTACAAATCTTCATTTTTCTTCAATTATTCAATACTCCTGTATGGAGAACAAATGCAGTAGTTGTCCATGAATTGTTTCGGAGTCTGCGTCTCACCAGTATTGCTTTTGTGTAGTAAAATATGTGGACACTGTGTACACACCAAGCATAAAAAAGTAAGAAGTGCTGGGAAAGCGTCTTGCTCCTCTCAAGCCTGGACACGTACTAACACCGGTTGGGTAATGCCCTACTGTATGGTTATCCATTTTCTGTGCTTTTGCGAATGACGATACAGCTGTGGAGAGGATAAACTGCTTTGCTCCTCTCAGTGTTGGTCATGTGCAAACACCGTTTCTGTAATGTGCGCCGATGTGCAGCTAACCACTTTTTGTGCTCTTGTGTCTGTGATATGGACTATGAGTCCGCAATAAAATATCATTATCATACCATACAATAACTGTTGTTGCATGAGTTCGCAGTATAGTTTTTCAGTAACAAGCAGCGCTACTCCATTTCATCAATCACTTTGGATGGGTAAATGATCTAAAACAGTGGTGGCCAAACTATAGCGCATGCGCCAAATTTGGCGTGTTGCATGATTTGAAGTGGCGCATTGTATACTTGTAATCGTATGAAGTAAGATAGTAAGCCTTTCCAGTGTTTTTATAGTTATTTTACCTTAAAAATCCCTTATGAGATGCTTGTTATCATCTTGAAACAAACTTCCAAGATGAAATTAAAACTCTTCATTTCGCAGTTAGAAGCTGATGATACAAGCTAGTCTCCGTATATAAAGAAGCGGATTGAATGATAATGGCAATATGAGAAAATGCACTACAAAGATCAAGTTATTGCGAGACTCATTTGAAAATCGCTTTTTTGATTTTGCTAAAGAAGAAGACCGCATTTTGGTATTTGTAAACCCATTCTTAGTTAGTGAACGAAAGATAAATGAAAATGCCAAGTAACATATAAATGGAACCTCTTGACTTCAAATCCAGTTTAATATTGAAAACGAAATTTGATGCGCTTTCTTCAGTCCCGGGTACTTACGACGTGATTAATTTCTGGCGATCCTTACCATTCAAAACTTTCTCAGAATAGGAAAATTCGCTCAAGTTATATGTATGTCGTTTTGAAATGATCTGCACATGCAAATAAGCATTTTCGTCCATGAAATTGATTAAAAGAAAAACGAGGTCGAACCTGACTGATTTAGAATTGAATAATTTTCTGCTGCTCTCAGTAACAAATTGAACTCCAAACATTGAAAAACAGGTGAAATGTTTGAAATCTCATTAAAAAGTAAGTAAATTTGAAGTTTATTTGCTGCTTTACCAGATATTCCGTTTGTATTTGATTATATTACCTGGTAAATCACTAATGATGTGAAGTAACATTGTTACAAGAAATGTCCGACGGTATGGCGCATCACTACTCATGTTTGGAAAAATTGGCGCATGGTGTGCAAAAGGTTGGCCACCCCTGATCTAAAACAATAATAGTTAACCCGAGGTTATTTTGCACAGAAAGTTTATCATCAAGTCTAGAAATGCTCTTCACATCAGTATTGATACACGCTTTGACAAAACAACGAAAATGCAGCATGAAAAAACACAAACACACTTGTCTCAGCAATAGAAATACTTTACTACTTACTGCTGCATGAGTTTGTTCAGGACTAGCAGGACAATCCTCAGATGTATCATTGTGGCCACTGTTTAAATAACTAGAGTTGACCATAGACAGGATAGCTACACTTAGATTGACACGTAGGGCATATACATTCAAAAATCCGAAAAAACCCAAGTATGCCAAAGAGAAACGAGCAGACCACCATCTCCCAACTGTAACAACATTTAATAAAATCAAAGTTACCAACCGAAATACTAACGGCAATATATAAACAGCCTGCATTTGACAAGGCACTTTGTAAGGCGCTTTTATTCAATGCTTGCGTTCAATATGCAGCCCTCTATTAAAAAATGTTCATAAAAAGTTAATGAACAAAATTTAAAATAATTTTGTTTACTTAGTAACTTTAAGTTACTCAAACTAGTTTTCATTTTAATGAATGTTTGAACCATCGATATACTTTTGATTATTTCAATGAAGCCACAATGCAGGGAAAAAACGGGTCCATTACACACTTGCTTGAATCTGGAGGGACGATGTGAGAAGCACAACGTGTATCTCTAAATATAGAAAAATATTGGTTGGCCATAACAAAAGCGGTTTTATTGTTTGTCTGATGAAGAGTAGATATTTCAGTGTGAAGACAACCTCTGTAACGGCAAATGAACTGTTCACTATTCAGGCTTTAATTGTGTGTTTTTGTCAATATAAGGGTAGCAATTAAACATTCCTCTGTGATTCTTGAGTGTATTGTAAACTACTTCACTTTCAAGTGTTAAACTGCTTGCCAGAATCAGTTGCAAGCATAATTCGCAGCGCAAAGACATAAAAATTGGGGATCTATTCCAAGGAAGAAGCTTGTAGAACGGTGGAGCATCAGCTTTTGTGAACTTAGTTTTCTCTGAAAGAGACTTCGAATCGGTACTAAAAGACAATGCTTTCCTGTTTACTCGCAAAATTCTACACGCTTTCTGCAAATGTTTTGTCCATGCGCTGATCCCTTCCAACAGCTTTCACACAAATTTTCAAAACTTGTTTTTTCAATAAGAGCTGGTGATGCCTACTCATTAGGCGAAATATATACTCTGTAAGATCTTAGTGTCTGATTCTTTGCTGGGAAAGGATTCCTTTCTAAAGACCAGCGTGATCCAACTACTTTTAACCTAAGGGCCATTTTACAAAAATGTGACAGCTCGCGGGCCACTTCTAATGAAATGATGTATAAAACAACAGATTCACTACATTTAAAACTACAAAAGGGAAGATAAATGAGTGCGTCATTGAAATTATTACACAATAGCAAATAGCAATTTATTGCAAATTTCTACCAGTGGGATGCCTGTTGTCAGAGGCTTCTCTGACACTATCATTCCTTTATCAGTACCAGTGTTAGTGGTGCAAGTCGGAAACTATTGTCCAGTGTTTCGTCTGCCATTCAATTTGTTTTCAGATTTGTCTTGCTTCATCGCAGAAAATGTACTCTCACATGAGTATATGTTTCCAAACATCGAGTGCATTTTTAATGCGAAATCTTTCAGCTTGGGAAATCTATCTTTGCTGACTAATTTCCAGAAGCTCTCTACAGTCTCTAACACCGTTAGTGTAGGCTACATTTTTACTGAAAGATTTTGTGCTTGTTCTAATTAAAATTACTTATTGCAGAGATGGGCAATCAATTTGGCTCTGGGGCCGCTTTCACAAGGCCGCATTCAGCGGATTGACAGACAGATTTATTTGGCGGCATTGAGTTCATCGCGCCAGATGTACTCTTCAAGACAACGAACACCGGGGTACTAAAAAACACAGAGGTTGTCCAGACAGGGGCCCCAGCGAAGGGTTAGCGGCGGGCCGGCTCCTAATTTGATCGTAAAATACAGTAAATGAAAACAATGACAGTAATGGTGCACAGAGAAGGTATTATTCATTGTTCTTGTGCAAGCGAACTTTATCCAGCGCAAGCAGTTCAGTGAGACAGATGCAACCTCACACGTTTTTCAACAAATTTCAGATTTGAAGATTCTTCCTGAATGCTTCCGCGGGCCACTGAAAACGCTGTGGCGGGCTACCCGCGGGCCTGTAGTTGGACCGCACTGCTATAGACAATGTTGTTTTAACTCAGTCATGTTGAGGTTCACCATATTTTGTCAACATACGATTGTAATTGATATCGAGATGTTCTATGTCAACTTTAAGCTACAATTAAACTTAATTCGGATATCAACGATTTTTACTATCCGGATAACGGATATATCCGTATATTTGTGTTTTAGCCAACCGGTTAACAACCGCCAAATTTTTGACAATTGATTTCACGAGATCTGCGTGGTGAGTTAATTGTAAAATCAGAACACATTTTTATTGTAAATATACACGCATGCACAGTACGAACGTACATGGAGATAATCATGCATTTTTAACATTTTACTGCTTCTGCAACGCATTTCTTATGAATCACAACGCAGACCTCACCTTACAATGTGAAAGCAGTCTTGCGTAAAAATACAGTTACGGGGTTTTAGTACAACTTCGGTCGCCCACATCTTGAAACAAAGAACATACAAACTTACTAAAAAAGCGTAAAGCGCATTAGTAACGTTACATATTCATCCACTTAACCGACAGAATTATATCCGGATATCCGACAGCACAAAACTATCGGTTAACTATTGCCCGAATAATCCATCCCTAGCTACAATTGACTAGCATATTATGTATTTTAGCAACTGCAAAAGTAGGTCTGAAGACTGCCTTCGAGATATTTACACCATTTTCCGGAGATGTGCCAGTATTTCGTTTCATCTTGATTTCCAGCCAGATTTGGGATTGACTTGTGATTACGGTCAAAAATGAGTTAATTCTGATGTTAAAATGTTTTTGCTTCATTACTTTCAATACAGTTTTCCGCTAAAATCAAATCAGTTTTGGAAATACAACAGTTACAGTATAGATTTACAAACTGGTAAAACCTCATAATAGAAAAGGTTGCACACAGTACAAAATGCCTTGCACTATGAAGCTTATACTTGAAAGTCAAATTTCTATACGGTAAAATATATTAATGTTTGATCTTGAAGTGTTTTAGTTTTACTGCATTTGGAACAAAATTGCAAATATAGAACATGATAATCACAACTCTGGTTTTAACCAGATTCTATCAGGATTTTTCTTTTTTTTCCAGGCAAATCTGATTCTGGCCATCATCAAATATCTTGTGAATGAAGTTTGGCTGTCAACATTTTTTTAGCATCTACCAATCTATCGAAATCGTATTACACAGCAAGAATTATATGTTTCCATAAAGTTTCAAAAGAAATTGTACCATTTCAACAGCCACGAGTTTGGATTCCTAACTTAGGAGTGAAATGTAAAAACTGATTGAATTGGACTTTCGGAGTCGGATAAAAAAAATCCGACCCCGATTCCTAGTGTTCTTAGGAATCCGACTCCACCCAAAAACCTCAGACTCCTTGCTACTCCGAAACCCTGTTTTTGTGTTTGATAGTCCCGCGTGATTAGAGGAAAAAGCTTTTTGTAGTGGAGCCCGTGGTATCATTCACATCTTTATCATTTCATAAATTCAAGCAATGATCTGCAATGAGAAAATACATATCGGAGGGATTTAGAGGTAAGTGTACAGTTTTTCGGTGGACGTTCTCGTTGGGATGTGGATTAGCGGAGTATGGAGCCAATTTCGCCAAGGAGTCTGCTATTTTATGTCCCGGGACCCCACTGTGACCCGGAAGCCACAGAAAAACAATTCACATCCAATTGTTCGAATATTGGAGCTAAAGATTTTATTCGCGCGAAGCTATGTTTTTAAAAAGTTACTTGCAATAATGGCTTGCAAAGCACTGAGACTATCTGTCAGTAATAAAGCTTTGAAAATTTTAAATGTGAAAAGGTAAATAAAGCACATGAAAAGTGGCAAACAATTTTGAGCTAAAAGATGACGTGGTTTTGAGTATGATTGCATACCGTTTGCTGATATGTTTGATGTAAACACTGCAACCAGCTTTTGTGGCTCCTTGCGGTGTAAATATGTACATATTGGCTGTATTGCTCATGCACGTATGACTGGATGAGAATTGAGAGGTACACTGAGGCAGGAGCCAGTACAACAAATTAAACCCATAACATACGGGTTAATACTGGGCTCGAACAAGGACCAGGCAGGTAAGTTAGGAATCTTCAGTGCACTGGGGTTGAAGGATAGATGAGCTTGTTTGGTCATCATGTTAAATGAACAAAATTTTTGTATGTCCGGCAAAAGTTCTTGCCAACAGTCTGTGATTAAACTTAAACCAGGGTTAACATGGAAAATAAGTAGGTGGACTTTTCAAAGACAGAGGACCTTGTGTTTAATGTCTAGTGGCCACTCGTGGCAAGCGTGCTGCAAACAAACGAATGGAGTGCTGGGCATTTAATGGACAAGGCTCCAGTACACAGGCGTAAAGGCATTTGATGGTATCTTGAACAAGACAGCTAGTGACGTTGGGGAAGCAAAGAAGTAAGCTTCCATAACGTACTCAATGACTGATCGAATTAGCGTCCTACAAATGGTCAAGAGAGGAGCTTTGGCTGCTTCCCCAATAGCGCCTTTAAGTAGTCGGAGAATCTTTAATCGTTTTTGACATTTGTCAAAAACGTGGTGTACATGAGCGTGATAGAGACCATTACTTTGAAAGATTACATCCAAGTATTTATAGTCTTTACGTGTGAAAAAATGGTGGTTTTGAAGTGGTGATTGGTTCAGGTTTTCTCTTTCGTGAAAAGAACAGCAATAGGTTGTTAAACAACAAATACAGCTTTTATCGACGGATCCTTTTTTCCATAAGTTTGCAAACGCTGCTTGTAAGCAAGGTTGGTCGGTAAGATGAAGACATAAGTCAGTAGTGGCCAACCTGCTCTATGTACGAGCCGCAAAACGTAAAACGCAAGTTACAATCAGCCGTAACATAAAAATCTAAAAACACTAATTTATTAGCAATCTACGTTTCTGTGAAATCATAATTCTTTTTGGAACGACTTACAAAATTAATACTGTACGGCACACTAGCTACCATAGCACCACTTTACAATATTTCTACACTTTGCAATAGAAATAAAAAACAAACATACAATTTTCGGGAAAAGCTCAAAGAGCCGCATGTGGCTCGCGAGCCGCGGTTTGGCCACCCGTGGCGTATATGATGGCTTATCGGGTTTTGGACGGGGTACGACAAGAGAATGCAAATATCTCGCAGGGTTCACTCCAGAGTTCCATATTGGATGTTATACATTTAGTAGTATGTGCAAGGAAGTTTCTAACATATGTTTGAATTTCGTAGCATCTATCGTCTGCACCATGAGAGGTGTTGCGAGTCCAACACCTGTTGGAATTTGCAGTGCTGAGAAAGAAAATTTTTGTTTAATCTGAAGTCCCTGGGATGTGTTTCAGTGACAGCCTTACGCAAAATACGCAGCATCCGATGTTGAGTCGCAAGAAACTCTGACGTGTAATCGTAGCAAATTCATTGGCCGGAATATTAGGATCCTACTGTTCATTGGTACCGGTAATTTCATTGTGTTTCAAACCGAGAATGCGGTGGAAAGTAAGAGCTGCAGAATTTCCGCCAAGAAGATTGTTTGGATTCAAGAATGGTTCGTCGAGCAGCTTTCGCTCGACAGCATTTAAAATGATGATGATGTCCGTCCGTGGTGGATTGTGTACACCTCATGCGAAGAAAAGCATGTTTTTTGTTTTCAAGTGCAACGTCGCAGTCTTCTGTCCACCACGGGATCGACAGTTTTCGCCATGGCTTTGTCTTCGAGATGGAGAGCGAGGAGGCAGCAGTAATACTTGTTTCGAAAACTTGATATGAATACTGTGTAAAGTGACTGAAAAAGCTGTCACAGTAGAGTCATAAATTTTTTTGAAAAGTGGCCAATTCGCTTTTGATAGATTGTAGCTCGGACGAGAAAACGTTTGCTCTGGGGTACAACCTCTGATTTCAGTAAAAATTACAGAGTGATCGCTGCCGAGGAGATCGTTGGTAATCGTGCTAGAGCAGCGAGAAGCCAAAAAACTTGAAACTAATGTTAAATCGAGGATGTTCCATAAGCTGTGCCCGAGCAGGCAAAAATGGGTCGGAAAAGAAGTATTTAAAACTACGCAGTTATGACGCTGCAAGCATGATTTAAAACTACCAACATGAGAAAAATAAAAATAAAGAGAAACAAATAAAAAAACTATTGTGGGAAACTCTTGCAAGATGTAACTTGTGAGGCAGGTTACAGAAATCTATAAAAACATGTAACTATGTCGTATTGTTTGTACAACTAAGTGATAGAAAACATTACAGCTTGATAGTTTGGTATGGTTTATTCATGCAGTTTTCTGACTCAAATCATGAAATAACACAAATGCAACAAGAGGAGAAAGAACAACATCAAAGAGCACAAATTAACTGCAGGTGATGAAAATATAAAAACATCAAAAACTTCGACAATAGCAGCACTAACCACTGCAAAACTTAGTATAAATGTTCCTACTCTTACTGATTTTTTGTGCAAGCATTTTAGCATATAATTTGAAATTTTTTAACTTTGTGTATGAAACCTTTGCTAACAGCAATATTCTTGAAGCTCAGAAAGTTGCATAATTTCATTAGAAGTATGTCTGGTAATCCCATACACATTTCAACTATAGCTTTTTGAAGCTTTGCACAGAAGCTTACGTTCAGATTTTTTCATGGGCTTTGTTACACATATTATACTAATTAACAACCAGAACCAAATGTAACATAATGTCAGTAAATACCATGCAAAACAAAACTACATACACTTAAAACAGAAACTCAAAGTCACCTCCAGGTGGGAGTTTACCAAGCATTTTATTTAAGCTGTTGGTTTTAAAAGTAGATGGATACTGCACTTGGTCTAAGGCATCCTTCCTTAATCATTCTGTAACCATTGCATACTAAATAATAATGAATGCCTACAAAAAACATGTACACGTTAATTTTTAATCGAAATTGATAAACAGCAAATTTACACAATATTAAAACAAATTTGTTGTACTAAAGAGCAATACTGCAGTAAGAAACACATGAAGTATGTGGCAGGCTTAGTATTCCTACAGCCAGTGGTGGATCCAGACCAGGCATTTGGGGAGGGCAGTTGAGGGCACCCAAAAATCTTCACTTGTTTAAATACTGAAGATTTTCTTTGACAATTGTTGGGTATCACATAAAAGTGGTTACCCTTTGTAGGTCAAAAAGTGGGTATTTTGTTGGTCAAACTATGCGATCTTTCAGGAAATCACCACAGTTTAAAAGTGCCTTGTCATTTAATGCACAAGACTTTTCAAGTGGGTCAAAAAAGATGGGTCACCATTTGCCACAAGCTGCACAGTAAATACCAACACTGTTGGTGTTGGTGTCCCAAAAAATCCCTAATACCCAATGGCGTGGATTTTTGCATGAGGAGCATTAGTGGATATTTTCTAGGGGGGAAGGATTTTTTCCAAGGGTCAATAGTGGATTTTACCAGGGGGTGGTGAGACGGATTGTTTCCAGGTAGTGTCAACAGTGGTGAAATTTCATTTTACCAACTTGAAAGTAAGAGAAAAATATTTTTTTACTAATATGTCAACCAGAAAACATCAAATTTCAAAATCCCCCAGTGGGGACCCCCATTTTTTGGATGCCCAAAGTTATATCTACATTATGTATTTAAAAGATAACCTCACAGAGCTATGGGCGTTGGAAAGATTTTTTCCATAGGGGGGCTAAAAGTGATGAAATTTCATGTTTCCCTCTTGAAACTAAAAAAGCAACCTTTTTTTGCTAAAAAATGTACTGTATATAATAGAACAATATCAAATATAAAAATCCAGGTGGGACCAAGGCCACCACTTGACCCCCATTGCAATGCCCATGGACAGAGCATGCTGCATGCAAGTGTTTGATACCATTTGTAGCAAGATCAGAATAAAATGTCTTAAATGTATTCCCGACCTGGCTGGAAATAGAACGGTTCTTCTTATACTAACAAACAACAACTCAAGACCCCTGACAGGGGTTGAGTAAGTAGGTAAATGACAAGAATGTTTCCAGATGAAGATTGCACAGTTACATGTGCATAGAAAGCAAATTTGTTGCTGGAGCAACAATTCCAAAACAAAAATGAGTAAAATGCATTTGCTATGACATTGCTCCACTTCATGTAGCTCCAGGGACGTAACGAGGAGGGGCAAAGGAGGCACACTTTCCAAGGTGCCGAATGACTGTGGGGGGTACCAAAAAGTCCCAACAATGTCACAAATACTTTCTTCAATACAGTACATTTGCTTCCGAAAGATCTCAGGTTCAAACATGGGGGCACCACACTTGCTTCTTGGCCCGGGTGCCATCTAGCCTCGTTACACCCCTAGGTAGCTCTGCTGGCTATGGTGAAAAACAATCTCATAATCGCATGATAGATTCACACTTGGCCTGAAAGCATATTTTCCTAAAATACATTTTGTGCCACTAATAACAGTAGAATTTTAATAAAGTTTGATACTGCTTTACATGCTTGGACAGTGGACTCATGATGTAAAAAAAAAAAAAAAATCAATGTCAGTAGTCCAGATTTTAAAATAAGTTGTGACACTGTTCAACAGAAGCAAGACACCGACAGCCCAATGTCTAATAATTTGCATTACATACATAATCCAAAGCTTTTAGCTCATGTATTTGCCAATTAACATTTTCCTCACTTTTTCAATCAACGCCACCACAAACTTTATCACCCTAAAAATTTAAACTGTTCATCGATTTACAATCTGTTGTAATTTAAGAGAGCTCAATAGTAAACAAGCTGGATATTTTGTCATTCTGTTATCTTAGGTGAACTTCATATCAAAGCATAAATGTTTACTATAACAGAAAGACTCAAGTGCTATTTCATGATTACATTGAAAACCTAGCACTGATAACACAGTTGCCATTTCAAAGCAAACTGGAAAAGTTCCAGATTTTCCAAGTAATTGCAGTACCAGATAATGTAGCTTATCAATTTTGGCAGGATATTAGTTATGCTCAACAGTTACTATTAATTTTCAGTTGCACAACCTGAGCAAGGTGACACTTATCTCTGCAAAATCTGCCTAATACATGACCATTTGCCTGCAGAAACTGCCTATGAATTTACTAGAATCCTGCATCAGCTCCAAGTTTTCCAAATTGCATGCTTATTTTCACTAATTACTGCCTTTCTTTTCAATGCTGCCATCAGGCCTTAAAGAAATAAACCGTTAACAAAATCAGAACAATTTTGCACAGCCCAGCAGCAAATTGATAATGGCGTTGTTTTACAAAAGTGATTTGCAACTAACTCAGCAAAGCTGAGCATTTCTCATGCGGAAAACAAATAATGGAACAGTAGTATTATGACAAAGTAATAGCATTTTTGATACTATTCCATAATAGACACTGGGTTAAAGTCCAACATGTTAAGCCTGCAGTTCAGTGACACTTTTAGTTTAGATTAGTGGGTGCTGACACTTTATCAGCATGCAAGCTACTTGCACAATTAACAAGTCAAAATGATCTAACTACTACAAAAATTGCACAACATATATTTATTAGTCAATATATTATGAATTCTTTTGACAATGTATGTTGATGTACCTTGCATACCCGTTGATCAGCCATCCAGTGTTTCTGGTTTAAAAGTTATGGCCAAAAGGTCACTTTTTTACAAAAAGCATTTTACAAAAAAGTGGCTTCATATAAAAAAGTGGCTTTCTGGCTATAACCTTTGAACCAGAAACCAATCAAAGGCTCTAAAGACTCATATTATAGCCTATTTTCCAATAAAAACTTGATCAAAAAATTGGCTTTTGGCACCCAAGGTCTGGTGACTATGGCCAAAAATGTGTAAACTTACCCACATTGTGATGTCATCCACAAAAAAACAAATCCAAAACTTTCCAATAATTCTATCTAAAGTAGAAGACTTTCTACAGCTTTAAGAGGATTTGAACAGCTCTCTATCTCAATCAGCTGGCGAGTTGCGATGTTGCAAAGTGACACGGAAAGGTGGCTCAAATAGCAAGTATGAATACGTTGTACAATGACACCGAAGGAGTTAAATCTCAGTCTATAAGTCATTTAACACCGAGGACATCAATTTGACCCCTTCCAAGTGTTTAAGTTTGCATATCTTCCTAATATTTTTAGATGAAGTTTAATGAAAAGTAATTAATTTAGAAAAAACTAAATTTGTACTTTTTTGCTTTTCATACATTAAAAAATGTGAAAAAAGCAAAAAAAGATGATTGAAGATCATTCCAAGAGGCCTGTACAGAGTCATTTGGAGTGATTGAACACAATGGGAAAGCATTTATGTATTCTATGTACTGAAAGTGTTAGAGCTTTGTTATTGTGCATTTCTTTTAAGACAAAGGATATTAATTCATACATTATTTTTTCTAACCCAAAACCTCAGAACCAAAAAACTCAGTTGGCCCATTCGGGTTAAATTGCTGTATTGGCACTTTGGAATACACCAGTGAGTTTATGGTTGGTGTTTGCACACTCGGTCCACACAAGGCTCGCCATCACTGATCTAGACTGTATTTTGTACTTTCAACATGCTATAGTCTACAAGCTAGGAAGATGCAATATTTATCAAAAGTTTCACTTGCTTTATGTCATAGTTACCTACAGCTTAATATTTGATGTTGCTGAATGTTGTGTGGCTTCAATATTGTCTAGCTATGTAAAGGAGGTTTTAGCATAGTTTTATTTCCATTGTTTTATTAACTATATATCCCACGAACAGTCACAACCATACCTAGATATGGTTGTGTTAGTCACTGTATTCTTACAAGTATGTTAAACCATTTACATATCTTGTAGCTTAATGCAATGTTATTTATTTTACATCATTATACACTTGAAAGTTTGCTTTGCTTAGTTGTTCCTTCTCATAGTGGCATTTTTTTCCTGACCTTTTCAGGATGGGCAGCTGGTTTTGCATTCTTCTCCCACAGAGTTTCTCAGCTGGTTAGCTCTACTGACTACTGTTTGTGGGTTTTATTTAACTTAGTTCTGTTGTTTCATGCTCTTCGCAGAACTGAAGATGCTTGCTCAGTATACGAAATATATACTCTGTAAACATCATAGTGCTGAGTCTGTGCTGCAAAATGATTTTTTTTAATACAGTAGATATAGCCTACACACAGTGTTCTTTCAAGGTGTTTTGAGAGCGAAACAGTCTCTCAAATTTACCCAACAGTCTAACAAAATACAGTAGAACCTCGTTTTACGACCACCACCAAAATACACGAAAGCTTGCTTTGCTACCATCTTGTTATTGAGATAAAGTAGTTGCAGTTCTTCAATTCCTAGCGGTCAACAAAGCCAAGCCTTCAAAAAATTGGCTATGCATATTACGCACATGCAGTGTTGCCACTCTACATTAACAAGTCTCTCCTACAATAAGAATGAAAAATCCCTACACAATCTCAAACAAAAAACACAATCGTCTTTAGCTACAACATCTGGCCTTGAGACATGACATACCATACACCAGGGGCGGATCCAGCCAGGAAGGTTGGAGGGCGATTTCAGTAATATTTGGTAGTCAAGTTCCAAAACGGCTTCACTATTATAAGAGAGATCATGTATACTTCACAACACTTCCTTGACAAAACAATGGACAAAGAATGGCCTTATATCTCAAATTTTGTTTTCCGAATTGCATAAAACTATGGTGAAAAAAGTTACTTTCACAGGTTTTAGAGGGTGCAATTGCCCCAATCGCCCTTCCCTGGATATATACGTTGCATAATTAAAAGTGCAAGATGAAGATCAAAATTATTACATGTGTAAAACAAACATCATTACACTTACACAAAGCACCACTGCATAACCACATGCCATTTTTTTCAAATAAATTTATTTCAATATCTTCTAAGATTAGCCAGCATCTTTTGCAATAAATCTTAGGAAGTGACTATGGATACGCCTGGCCTGATGTAATTCAAAGAAAAGGGTCAGTTTGTCATTCAAACGGCGTGGGTTTCGTGGTGTAGCGGTTAGGGGTTATGGCTGCTATGCTAATGGTTTTTGGTTCGACTCACACTTTGTCGACTTCACTTTTTTTGTTTATTTTTTTTCAGGCTTACGTGTTACCTTAACGGGTTAGTGTTAGGTTAGCGTTAGCTTAGGGTTAGGTTAAGGGTAGGTTAGCATTAGGTTAGGATTAGGTTAGAGCTACGGTCAGGGTTAAGGTTAGGTTTATCTTTTACGTAGTGTCTATTTTACCGTTGATATTCTGGCGGCAACAGATCAGCTGGAGCTATTGTGCCGCCAGTCAAAGATTCGGTCTCCTGGCATGACGCAATACCAAGAAAAAGGTCACTTTGTCAGGAAAACGTTGTCCTACTTGTGGTGTAACGGTTATGTGTGGCGGCTGCTATGCCAATGGTGTTTGGTTTGACCCTCACTTTTTCATTCATTTGTTTGGGAAACAAACACACACGAAAAACAATAAATAAACAAGATAAAATAAACAAGCAAACTCATGAATAGAAATACAATCAAAATTATATTTGCATGCTCCCGGGGTACCTAATATAACCAGGTGGTTTTCTAGTTAGGTCCCCCACTAGTCTATTGTTAAGATTGCTATGCTATATTAATGAGGTTTAAGGTTTGTACCATCGGAAAATTTTATTATGACAATGGGGAATACTTAAGGTAGCATATAATTGATATGGGTTAATATTGGTTTAAGAAGTGTAACTTGCATTTTTTTTTGAAAATGTAGAAAGGTTGTACTTTCAAATTTTGATCTAAAGATTCCCAAATCTTAACTCCTATATAAACAAGAGATTTTTGTGCAGTTGCCAATCTTTTTCTGGGAACTTCATATTTTTGAGATGTTTTCTGTTTAGTATTATATGAATGTATATTGTCCAACTTTGTGACTAAATAGTTAAAAACAGATGGTAAGCAGTCATGCTTAAATTTATGCATCAATTTTGCTATTTGTAACTTATAAATGTCATTTAGATTTAAAATTTTGAGCTGTGCATACAGTTTTTCAGCATTTGATCTATATGAACTACATGTAATTAATCTTATAATTTTATTCTGTATTGTTTTTATTGTTTTAAGTAAATATGTTGATGCTGAACCCCAGCTACTTATTCCATATTGAAGATGAGAGAAGACTAGACTATAATATACGGTTATTAAAGAATTGATAGGAAGGTAATGTCTAAGCCTTGTAAGAGCTCCATAGCCCTCCCCTTGCCGACTTTCGTTTTGTTTTTTTTCTTTGGTTTTTTTCAGGCCCCACTTAGGTGTTATGTTTAGGGGTTAGTGTTGTTAGGTTAGGATTAGGGTTAGCCTTAGCTTAGTGTTAGGTTAGTGTTAGCTTAGCATTAGGTTAGCTTAGCCTTAGGTTAGGGTTAGGAGTAGGTTAGGGCTACGATTAAAGTTAAGGTTGGTTTGTAGGTTTATCTTTTAGTTACATTTACTTTGTTTCTACCAATCCTTTTGCTGCTGCCATCTTGGCGACAAAATAGACACTGCCTATCTTTTACGTTTACTTCGTTTCTACCAAGCCTACTGCACTCTTGTTGTGCGTTACTATTATGTCACAGGTGGCATATGAATAAGTTTTCAAATTTCAAGATCCACAGGCGTATCTATAGCCAGTGCCTAAATCTTAAGCATAATCCCCTGCAACTCTCCAGCTGGTTGCAATTCAAAAGGAAAAAATCTCATCAGTGATAGCACCAACAGCTTAACAATTTCCAAATTTTTCAAAATATGTTTTTTTTTAGGCAGTGTCTATTTTGCCGCAGGGATGGTTGCAGCAAAAGGCTTGGTAGAAAAGAAGGAAATATAAGTAAAAGTAAAGATAAACCTACAACCTAACCTTAACCCCAACCGTAGCCCAAAGCTAACGCTAATCCTAACCTAACCCTAACCTATCCCTATGCTTAGTGCTAACCTAACACTAAGCTAACCTAATGCTAAGCTAACACTAACCTAACCCTAACATTACTAAACTAACGCTAACCTAACCCTAATTGTAACCTTTTCTGTTGTCAGCTTTTTTTCTGTTGTTATTCAAGCAGGAGAAAGTTCTTTGAACCTCAGCAGTGCTTTGAGGTAATGCAGTTATAAACACATTACATAACAACTGTACTTTTCACTGCACAATACTCAGTAGTGTACTTGTACTGCCGTCTTTTCAAGTTGGAATAGACTAGGCTATTAGGCTTAGCTTTGGCTTTCACTCATAATGCAATTCTAACCACCAGAAAACTTGGCCACACTGCAGTCCTTGCGTCAACAATAACCCAGTATATACCACTACGATTTATTGCCTTCTAAATTGGAAAAAAAAAACATTTCCCAGTGCGTTTTGCAAACTCACTAATAATTAATTGTTGACCAAACATGACCGTGAAGTGTCACAAAGGTAGAAACAAAGCGATTAAAATTCCAAACACAAAAATCCCTACGCATCCCTACAAAATGGCGATTTTTCCCGTAGAGATTCCCTCTAATCCCTACAAAAGCCTGAAAGAGATTTTTACCTACCAGTGGCAACACTGCGCACATGGGCAACGTGCAGTTGCGCTAACGGGGATATCCCATTGAGTGAAAATCTTGATACCAGAGGTGTGAATGGATTGGATTATTTGGACCCGGACTCCGGCTGCTTCCAACAGGATCAGGAGTGAGGTGATCTTTCCTGTAGCCGGATCCGGTTGGATTTGGATTTTTTTGCTGAAAAAACGTTACTGGTTCTTTGCCTGACTTATATTTTCCCGGACTCAAGCAGGAGTCGGATTGCTTGAATCTAGTTGGTACCGGATCCGGTTGGGATTCGGATTCACAATTTGTAAAACCGGATTGGATCCGGACTCAAAAAAATCAGAGTCCGACCATCTCTACTTGAAACCGGATTCATACTGTTGCGATCGGAAATCCCGAGCGGCATGCGCGCAAAGCTTCGCACCGTGGCAACAAGCAACAATAGAGATCATGCTCGCAATCTCTCTTACTATTGCTTGCTCGTGCTACACATATGATGGTGTTATTCTTCACGCACATCCCGTTCGTGGTGAATCAAACAATTAACGCAACACCACCGGAGAGGTTGCAACAATACTGTAGGTCAGGGGTCACCAACGTGGTGCCCGCCAGAAATGAGCGGACTGTGAAATTTTTCAGTCCGAGTCCAATCCTGGCCTGCAAAAGTTGAATCGGATCCAGTCCTGTACCACAAAATTTTTGAAAATCACCAGTCCGATTCAGTCCTGATCTGCCCATACAAAACCATGTATTTTATTTTGCCTCATGAGGCAAAACAGCCTCGTGAGGCAAAATAGACACATCCTTTGCCATTTCCAAAAAATTTAATAAGGCAGTGTTTATTTTGCCATCAGAGGCAAAAGCACTGCTGGAGTTGTTTGCCATTAGGTGAACCCAATTGGTAAAATTGGTCAAGTGGCAAGCATGATGCACTTGGGCTAGTGCATGCTGGTCTCTTTCACATGCCCTAAAACACTGGACCTGGACCCAAAACCTAAACCGAAAAGCTAAACCCATAACTTAAACCCAAAACTTAAATCCATAACTTAAACTCAAAACTTAAACCCAAAAGTTAAACAACACCCTAAAACTAGACCTTAAAACAAAACCCTAAACCGAAACCTGAATCTTTTCCACGAGTACATAAAAAACTCTCCCATCGATGGTGTAATCTTTACCAGATACGCCAAAGCAAACGGTGAGAGCAGAACTACTGAACACATGCACAGCAGGCATAGACACTAACACCTTGACTACGTTCACATTGTTGCTAGTAATACGAACTCAACACTATATGCGGAGTCTGGACAAAGTTGGATGCACAGCAGAATAGTCCCAGCAGAGCTTTTGCCATTGATGGCAAAATATACATTACCATTTAACCAATCTGAAAAATTACATTACAACTAACGTGCTTGATGTGGTTAGAATAATCACATCAATACAACAAATTTTTTCAGTCCGATCCAGTCCTGATCCGCCAATTTTCAAAAAAATTGCAGTCCGATCCAGTCCTGATCCGTACTCATCTCAGGTGCCCGCGTGGCATGTTTACAAAATGTAACCGTATTCGAAAAACAAGTAGTTTCTGCAGATGCGACTGCCACAAAACGTTCACTTTGTCAATCAATTGCCACGGACATTCTGGCCTAGGGGAATGTTTGAGGTTTGATGTGGCGAAGGTTTTCAATTCGACTCTCACTTTTGCTACTTTCGTTTTGGCAGTTGTGGTTGCACGTTTCAATTCATGATACTGTATCACTTTTTTCCAAACTTTAGGTTCAGGGGTTAGCATCAGGTTACAATATGGGTTTGGGTTAGGTTTTAGGTTCAGGTTTACCTGAAAACTACTTGATTTTCGAACACGGTTACATTTTGTAAATATGCACCCGCGTGCACCAGGTCGCCCACAAGGACCATGTAGGTTGCCCGTGAGCCTGTTCTGAAAATGACAGTAGCATGGTCAATGTCTTCACATTAACGAAGATCAATAAAGGCCTACTAAAATAATTGAAGGTAAATTGAGCAACATTTTTATTTTTATTGCAGGAGTGCATATCAAACTAGTAGCGCTTCGCATTAATCGGTACACAAGAAGTAGTTCGCAGTCTCAAAAAGGTTGGTGACCCCTGCTGTAGGTGATCACGGAACCTGATTGGACTCCGGCCTGAGTCCACAAATTTGGGCGGAGCCGGAGCAGATCCGGAGACCGAATTATGCATAAAACCAAAATCAGGAGCTGGAACAGGAGTCAAAAGTTAAGTTTTTTCAGGAGCCAGATAATAACTTTTATCAAATTTAAGATTTCTCTGAGAGGCTAATCGTAAGACTAATATCATGGCTAAATTCTCTTGGTTAATGAGGGAGGGTGGCAGACTGGCGTGCTCTGTTCTGGCTGGTGCAATGCCAATGGCGAACTACTTCATCACAGGAAAAGTTTTTTATTTTGTGTATACGTCAGCTAGACATTTACTGGAAGTTTTACGTGTGTGCAGTATCTTATTTCAAGCGGTTTTCACAATTTGTTGTTGTTAGTGAAACGTACTTGACAATAGACAAGAGTGTATACATCTTACAAGACAATAGTGTATACATCTTCAAAATGCAAAAACAACAGGGTAGTTTCTGTTTCAGTCAAGCAATGACATATAACACATGATTAGAAACAACGCGGCTAGCAGAGATGATCGGATAGTGGATTTTCACTATCCGATCCTATCTTGTTTTTGAAAAATGATATCCGATTCCTGTTTTTGTTGAAATCATACTATCCATATCCGAAAACTATCCGAATGTGTATTGCGATGCACAACATACATTTATGTACTGTGACTATTTTGCCTCATGAGGCAAAATAACTGCTGGAGCTATTTTGCCTTTAGCTAAACACGATTGGTTGAAGTAGTCACATGACAAGTTCGGAATGCATGCCCTGCTTAGTTGACCATGACATCTGTAGAAGTTCAGTCCCATGCATCGATGATGGTTGTCATGGTTTCAGGGATGGCAAGCAGTTAGAAGCTTCTTGTTTGCATTAAGTGAACTGTAAGCTAAACCCTAACACTAAACTTTGATCCCTTAAACCTAAAATTGACCATAAACCCTGATCCCAAACACTAACCATGAACTCCTAAATACCAACCAGTTTTCTCTGCATATCATGCTTGTCAAATGACTACTTCAACCAATTGTGTTCAAATGAAGGCAAAATAGTCCCAGCACAGATTTTGCCTCGAAGCAGAGTAGACACTTGAATGCGTTGTATCACTTTGGTCCCTGTCATGCTTGTAAACAGAAAGTTTGACATATCTTCTCTTGCAAGCTTGAAATATTGCATAACCTAAGTACTTTTCCGAGTCAATTGTATTAAAAAGCAAGCTGAAGTTTTGCCACACAGTCTAGTCACCACGGGGGGCCTTTGGTGGGCTTAGCCCCTCCGAAAAAAAGCTCCATTCCCCCCTCCCAAATTGAAATATGAAGCACTATAAAACAGTGATGTTTGTTCAAATTTCAGAATGTCAAGCCCCACTGCACAAATGTACTGCAAAGCTCCCCTATACAGACTATTTAGTGACTGTTTTTCTTGCCACACCAAGTTTTTCATTGGCCATTTTTTGGCAACAATGGTTAGATTTTAACACCATCCGTGAGTTCACATTCAAGTTTTATTTATTAATTCTACCCATTGTTGCACTTTAACCAAACCTAACTACATAGCAATGCTATTCTACAAACCAATACAGCATTCAAAACAATACACTGGCTTAAAATTTGTCATTTATATTGAAATGACTGATTAAAAATTCAGTCTAACAAGCCAATGTCACAAATCAACAATCTTGCATATCATGTTAAAAAAAGCTGTCTGGCCTGGTAGGCTATCACCCAACAACCAGTCAATGCAGGATCACGTAGAATAGGCGTGAAGACTGCAAGACCTGGTGTAGACTTCAGAACACATTAAAAGAGTGCTCTAGTTAGTCTAGGTCTACACTAGCTAGCTTTAGTCCAGGTACGCAGCAAACAACGTCCTTTTAATGTACACTGAAAGAGAGCCCTATCTTGCCACACCAGGAACAGATTCATGCTGACAAACTTGGCATAACTCTATGGTTCAGAGATTGCACCACAGACAGATTCGGAGTCATGGCGCAGAAGGCTGAAAAGATGCTTCTGAAGATAATAAATGAATGATTGTGCAATGTGCAACTTTTTCCAAAAGTCTGAATCCTCGAAATATTGATAAATGCGTTTCGGATATCCGGGCCCGTATCCAGTTCCCGTTTGCAAGCAGTTTTGGATATCCTTATCCGGTTGCAAACTAACCATCATGCCGGATATCCAACCGGCAAACCAGATAGTGATCATCTCTGGCGGCTAGTAGCTGTGACTGGCCTTACAACTAGTCCGCTTCACGCATGAATGAATTGCAATAAAGCAGCTAATGAGGGCTTTGTTGTGAAAATCAACGCAGTACGAACTTACTCATAGGCGTACGGGAAGGCATTTTACTGGGGGACGGAAAAAATTTGCTCTGAAAATAACAATTTTCCCTAAAAATAAACAATTTTCTCTGAAACTAACATTTTTAGTTTAATCTGATTGGGACCTGAAAACTCTTGTAAATCTGATCTACACTGTTGAATTCGTTTATAACGGCTTCGTCTGTAACGTCAATTCGCCTATGACGTTACTGCACATTTTGTTTGGTCGCGATGGCATTTTGTGATCTCCATCATTGAGCAGCTAGCCTATAGGAACAAGGCCTTCATCATCATCCTACAGGAGACCCATTGCATGACTGAAGACAAGCTAGTGATTCCCTACTTTTCACTAGCTGGGTCAGTCCTGAGCCGGAATCATGGTCTTGCCACATTTGTCCATAAGTGGTTGGAATGGTTACTGGATGATCAGTTTCCAGAACTATCAGAGACTGAGTGGTTGCGCGCAAACGTTGCAAGATATAAAACATCATCAACGTGTACAAACCTCCACGCTCGCAATATACACCAACGACCATCCTGACGTTCCCACACCCCAGCATGTATGTTGGCGACTTCAACTGCCAACATGTGAACTGGAGTTACTACAAAACATCTCCTGACGGAGAAAGCCTGGACTCCTGGGCAACATCCAACAGCCTTGGACTATTGCATGACCAAAAGAAAACAGCCAGTTCCTTCTCTCACCTATGCAACGTCAGCATCAACCCAGACCTGGTCTTCGCGAGTTTCGGCCAGGACAACCGACTGCTGGACAGTAGTGATGGAGTCTCTAGACTTGGTCTCGGTCTCGAGACGCGTCTCGAGACCCGTTTTTTGAAGTTGGTCTCGATCTCGAAGGTCTCAGGTCTCGTCTCGGTCTCGAAGGATTTCGGTCTCGGTCTCGAGCTCTTCGTCTCGAGACTTTACATAGGTTAGTTATTATGAAGTTTTGCAAGAAAGAGTTCCTTTAAAAAACGGTTTTAAAAAATGATTGTTCAAAATTTAGCTGTTCAAAGAGGTCAGTGGCTAAGCTTTCTTTGTTGTTATGTCGTTTGCGAGATGGAGAAAACAATTTGCCCTCTTGCCCGTTTAAAATTTTTACTGAATTCAATAAAAAATGTGCATGCACCAATGAAACCGCAGCGCATAATCTCCGCAGCGAGACGCTGGGAGTACTTTGCTAAGGAGTATCTTTGAACTGTTTTTCCGAGAGTTTTGTTATGAAACCCATAGGCTTATTCAAAAGAGGTGGGAGAGTGCCAACAAGTTTTTTTTTTGAGAAGCCAAATGAAACCATGTCTTTCTTTCGAAGTGGTTTTCAAAGCACTCTGTTGAAACACGCTGGTGAAGTTTTTTTGTTTTTTTTTTGTTCTGGGTAATGCAGACTTTTCTAAGTTCAAAAATGCCTCGGAACTCACTTGAGGAAAAGTTTTGCTCATAAGAATTTTATACAGAGAGCAAATAATGCGTCATGGCTGATCAATCACTTTGACGTAGCCTACTGCTATAGGCTTTACGCCCTTTCTGCGTTTTCTAACCGATATGCGGTGTTGCGACAATACTAAATGTGTCAGCAAAAATGGAAATTTGGAACAGATGTGAATATCAGTTTCACGAAAAAATATGGAAATTATGAAAAACCTTAAAATATAAAAACTTGACAATGAAGATGGCAAATCTAGGAATTCTACATAGAGCCATAAAATCATCTGGAAGGCGCTACACCATGTCACTGCTAGTCAACTACACAGGTAATCCCGAACTTTGCTCATTCTACTGCAGGATGCTGCGTCCCAAGAATGCCTGTCGAAAGCATTTAATACTTTCTTTTTTATCAGAGAAAGAAAAAATCTTCAATACGAAGGCAATGGTTACCTGCAAAAGATCTGCCGCAGTTGTAAAAAAACTGACAAACTACGAGCACCTTGCCCTAAGTAAGACAAAAAATTAAACCGAAGTTGCTTCTGGGCTTCATTAGCCCTGTGCACTTTGTTGTTGCCATGGAAAACACATCGAATCCACGGTGCCAACTGATTCACAAGCAATGACAAAAAATAAAACTTTCCCGCTGAACTACAGCCTAGCATGTGCCAACTATTCTATTTATTTAGCCATACATACATACATGCATATGTAAAGAAGGCAGAAAAAATAAAATAGGAAAAGTAATGACGAGAAGGGTGGCTATTAAGTACCAATTACGCACTCTTACCTTCCCTTTCTCAGTTCTTGTTTTATACATGATTTTTTTGGGAGTGACCCGCAAGTTTTCACATTTTTGCAAAACGGCCCTCAGGTCAAAAGTAGTTGGACCACTCTGTTATAAGGATAAGTTCTGTTTTCTGAGTGGATAATGAGAGCTAAGCTGTACTTGCTGCAGACATGGGGCGATTACAGCACAAATGCAATCGATTACGACTACGATTACTTGCCACCTGCTCGATTACGATTACGAATAAACAAAATCACAATGCAATCGATTACGATTATGATTACATTGAAAGTAATCACGATTACAATCGCGATCACATTGTTCTTGAAACATCTTCAGAACAAAAACAAACCCCATTTGCATGGTTTGATGTAAGTATATTTTCTGACAACATACGATATTATTGAATGTAATAAACGAAATTACTAATCTAAGGATCAAGCACCGGAAAAGATCACAATAATTGTATGAGACGTTCGTCCAGTCAGCAAACCAGTGGTGTAACTAAAGGTTTGAGCTAGAGGGAAACTTAGCTGAAAGAGGCCAACTGGCCTATGTACAGTAGGTGACCTGCAAGTCAACACTCAGAAAAAAAGCTTGAGAAACAATGGCGAATCCGGGTATGAATGACTATACTAAAACCCAAATCAACAGAAAATCTCCGAAAAACGCAAAAAGACGACAACCTATTGAAAGCCAACAGAATACTAAAACCGATATACAAGCTAAGTGGGGGGCCTGTTTTTTACATTTAGTTGGTTAGGGGAGTCAAAATCGCCCCTCATCCCTCCTGCCAGTTCCTCCACTGCAACAAACACTTTAAATATTAATTAAACAAGAATGATAGATGTTTAAAATCTTTTGTTACAGTTAATAATCACCCAGGTTTCAAATCTTTAACAGTCAAACAACATCTATCAGGCTGAACATTCGTCCAGCAACGCTGAAAGTTCGTTTGGTAATGATTTCAAAATTGCTGACTATTTCTTCGAACTGCGTGTTACGATCATCTGCAATCCAGCATAGCATTGTGCAGCTTTTAATTTGAAATGAAACGAAGAGTGACGCCAATACAACTACGCATCTGTCTATTGGACCAAACGTCAATGGTCAACAAAACCTCACTGGTTTCTTTGAGCTTTTTTAGCAGTAGGCTATCTGGTGGATCACGGATGAAATGCTAGTTATCAGCGCTGTGGAAAAGTACTTTTGACTTGGATTTAGTACCTTATTCCTCTGAAGAAAATAATTTGCTGCTTATAAATTACTGTACTAATTATAATTATATACATAGCCTATTCCAGCATTTACCTTCATAAGTTCACTCTGAATACAGTATATATGAATAAAACCAACACCTCGCCTCGTAATGTTCCGCTATTCTGTTACCGAAGTGTGAACCCGTTTTTGACTACAGCTCTTCTTTTTGTTGCTACGTCTCACCAGACTCGCTACGTTATTTCTGACGGACAACAGGAGGGTAGCTGCAACATAACGAGAATTAGCTACAAACGCTCTGCTTGCAGCTGGACTATCTAGATCGGCTTTGTGTGGCGGCAGGTAGATGGGGCCGCATCTAAATAAATGGTCACCGCTAGATGGTGCCCATAAGTTACAAGTCACTGTGATGGTCTAAGGGCGTTTGTTGGAAAATTTATATTTAATTTGCACAATCTGCAAATGCTGTTCATGTTGTGAATAAAAAACAAATTTTCAGAATGTCTAGCCCTCTGCACAAACGTGAAGGCTCCCAATGGAAGACTTTCTGGTGACGGTTCTCCCAGGTCTGCAGACACGAGGGGGCATTTGGGGGCAGTTACTCCCAAATCTTTTTGTGCCCCCCCAAATTTTGTTGTGCTCAGAAAAATTTGTTTTAAACAAATGATCAAAACAAAACCTTATCAGATGAAGATGTATTTTTCCCTCCCAAACCTTAAAACCTGGCTATGCGCCTGGTTCAGCCAAAATTCTCTCTGCATTCAGGATATTTTATTTTGAAGGCCATTCGGCCTCGAGATGTAACATAATGTCGAAAACATTTTTTTATAAATCACCATTAAGGGGCCCCTGTAAGCATTTGCGGGGGGGGGAGGGGGGCAGAGTTGGTCTCATACGGCACTGCACTGAGGACCACCTGTATCATAAATGTCAATTTCAAGATTCAAAATAAGGACTGTTTGTTAGTATGTAGGATACTTTTACTATTGATTCTGCGGTTTTCTTTCGGACCTGGGCCGGAGTCAAAAACTTGGAAAAACCCTGAACCGGACCCGGAGTCACTTTTCAATTTCGACAGAAGTAGGAATCTGTGTGGTAATTTCCTAAGTAAAAACCTGGGTAAATTACCGTTGGATCGATTATTGTAACCGGAGTCTGAACAGTAGTCGGATTCTCAAGTTCGCAAAATTGCCGGACCCGGATTCAAAAATTTTGGAACAGGAGCAGAGTCAGAAAAATGACTCCGGCCACCGCTGTATGTCACCTGTATTGTGAACTATAGAACGTCTTGAGCAATAGACAAGCGATCCAAATGTTATTGTTCACAGTGCAGACAAAAATTTGGAAGGGGAACTATTAGTAAAACGGTGTTTAAACACCGTTTCACCTCATGTGCTTGGCATTCATCCGTTTTTTTGCAAAAAAATATTTTTATGTTCTTTTTGTAGATACAGCAGAGGTGGGAGCGCATTCGGATTAGCGGAGTCGACTCTGGTAGGATTCTGCGTTTTTCTTTTGGACCCGGATCCGGAGTAAAAATTTTGGGAAAAAACGCATCCGGACCGGAGTCACTTTTCCATTTCGGCGGTAAAAGGAGTCTGTGAGGTATTTCCTAGTTAAAAACATGGGTAAATTATGGTTTGATCGATGATTGTAGCCGGAGTCTGAACAGGAGTCGGATTCTCAAACTTGAAGAATAACTGTACCCGGATTCAAAAATTTTGGAACATGAGCGGAGTCGGAGTCTGAAAAAATGACTCCGGCCACCTCTGAGGTGCAGTAAAGGTTTTTTCACGTACAATCTGGGTTTATTACAAATTACTGAAGGGGAACCCTGGACTCGCATAGATAGAAATGCATGGTAATTTAAGTTTGCTTGTCAAGGTGAAAAGTCGAATTTCGGAAGGAAATCCAGGCTCACCCAGAAAGATTCCCTTCCCAGCACTGGAGAAACTTTTTAAGGCAACTTCCAGAAAATTTGAATTTTTGAAGTGGTTTGCCATGAAAAAATGCTGTTTGGCATGTGCGTCCTGGCATGCTTTTGACTTCTTTAAACACTATGAGTATGATAGCGTCGCTGTTGGCAAACTGAAAAGCATAACTATTATATCAGGTTTTTTTAAAGGTGTTTTAGCCTTAGGGACCCGGTTCGGGTCCCTAGAATTTATAATCGGGTCCATAGAATCAGAGAAAATTATCATCGGGTCCCTGGAATCAGAGAAATCGGGTCCCTGAAGATCCATATCGATTATCGGGGACCTAACATTTTCCTTAAAAAAACCCTGACTATTTATTTGCGGAAGTGAGTAGTCGACTCTGTAGGCTATACTATAAAGGGAGTAGGCCTATATATAGCAGTGGCTATAGGTTCATTTTTGAAAACTTATTTGTCTGCCGCCTGTAATGTGACAGTGAGTAACACAGGACAAGTGTTCAGTAGACTGCACTACATAGAATCTATGTACTCACTGAGTACGCTTGGTGGAAACGTACTAAACCTAAACCCCAAGCCTAACCTTCAACCTAAACTCCAAACCGTAAATCTGAACACAAATGTTTGGAAACTTTTGAAAAAAGCAAAGAGAAACCACCGGTCCCATAAAAAGTACCACCACTATTTTCAAAACAAAAGGCGTCAGGATGAGAGTCGAATCGCAAACCATCCGCACAGTAGACGTAGAAGACGCATCTGCTCGATTACCACGATGATGTTGCTACAGTGACAAACAGCTTATATTTGACCTGTTTAACCACCGGCAGACCAAGGCTATGCAGTAGCCATTTCTGTTGTGGCCAAAAGTGGGGAAATGCATGATAAGATGTAGCATGCAGATATTAGGCAATAAACAAAAATACAGGATATACAGGAAATGATCAAATTAATGACGATCATATACCAAACAGAATTCGGAATGAGTGGAAATGAAGAACGAAAGAGAAAATATGTACACAAACAAGCCAAAATGGAGTCACGAAGAAATGTAACATAAGCAAAAAACAAAAAAAAAACACAGTAGACATCAACATAAAACAGATGGTGGGCAAGCAATGGGTGAAGAGATGATGCATGTACAGATGAGCAGGTGAGGCAAGCATACGATAGCACAGGTGAAGGAAGCGAGCAGCAATTAATGGTTATGAGGCAGAGGGCAAGGCATTTTAGTACAACATTTCATAGCAAAAACAAGTAGCATGGGCAGAAAACAATGTTTATAAATACACATCATGAAGAAATGTAGATTTACCCACAGACCATAATAGTGGGGTGGGTTGCATGGATGAGTTGTTCCCAACCAGATGCATGGTGGTGTCACCGAATGAAGTTGAAAAGTAAAGGATGTGAACAGGTTACAGTATTATTAGCAGCAATAATCATTATTTATTCCAATTGAATAAGTGTTCGGTACATGAAAAACAAAATACGGTTAGTAGGATTTTTTAGTTCTAAGAATTATTTAGTTCTAAGGTATAGTTTCACAAAAAGTCATAGCTTATCTATGTAAACTACCCATTTATTTCACAAGTGTAACTGGTGTCATCTCATGTCATGATACCGTCGTTAAGCTTTATGTGACTGTGGGTCTAGGAATTAAGCTGAAGTCAATGTCCGTGAGGTTTTGGAGGTGGACATCACTTCGTTTGCCATTTCCATATATTATTGTATACTCCATTTCCATATATTGTATATAGGCAGTGTCTATTTTGCCGCCAGGATAGCAGCAGCAAAAGGCTTGGTAGAAAGGAAGTAAATATAACTAAAAGATAAACCTACAACCTAACCTTAACTCTAACTGTAGCCCTAAGCTAATCCTAACCTATCCCTAAGCTAACCTTAAAACCTAACGCTAAGCTATGCTAACCTATCCCTAACCTAATGCTAAGCTAACCTAACACTAAGCTAACCTAATGCTAAGCTAACACTAACCTAACCCTAAGCTAACCTGACTAACCCTAATTCTGACCTACCTAATCCTAACTTAACACTAACCTGTAAAGGTAACACCTAAGCAGAGCCTGGAAAAAAGCAAAGAAATAACAAAAGAAAGTCGGCAAGGCAAGAGTCGAACCGCCAACCATTGGCATAGCAGCCGTATCACCTAACCATCACACCACAAGCAGGACAGCATGCTCCTGACAAAGTGACCTTTTTCTTTGTATTGCGTCATGCCACGAGACCGAATATTTGACTGGCGGCACAATAGCTCCAGCCGATCTGTTGCCGCCAGCATCTTGGCAGTAAAATAGACAATATCTTATATATATCCCTTTATTGACAAAGGGAGTTCATAGTACATAGTCTTAAGTGTCCCTATGTTGGCAAAAAAATATTTGTTTGAAATTTCTATATACAGTAGGTAGTGTCAATTTTACAGCCAGCTGCAAAAGCTCTGCTGGGGCTACCACATTTTGCCATTTGAAACATGTATCCAGCTTTGTCCACACATGATTACTGCTGAATTTGTGAAACTAAGTAGTAGTAGGGCTATGTTATGGTGAACCTAGTCAAGTGGGAAGTGTCTATTCCTGCTGTGCATGGCAGAAGTGCTCCTCCAGAGCTTTTGCTGCTGAGGGCAAAGAAAATGAACACTGCCTAGCAACAATGCATATAATATAATGGTGATGATCAACATGAAGTGTTGAGGGATACAATACAGATGAAAAAGTGAGTCATGCACAAGGGTGAGAGAAGCAAGTGACAAAGCAATGTCTAAACAACCAAATCTAGTTTTTGCTTGAAAAAGATTATATCAAATGAAATTGTTGACCTGTGCGAAATATCTGACCACTTCTTTAGATGTTAATTGCTTTTCTGAGTGAAGGATTAAAGTGGTTATTAATTTTTTTGTAACCCTATGCCTTAACTCAGGGGTGGGTAATTGTTTTTGGTTGGGGGCTACTTTGAGAAGGCTGTGTTGAGCGGAGGGCCTTACCTTCGTAAGCGAACAGAAGCAAGTGTTGATTTACAGCCTCAGCAGTCCGCAATAATATTTACTATGAGAAATTGGAGGAAATTTCAGATTTGAAGATTTTCTTGAATGTTAAGAAAAACGATTGCTACCCATGGATCATTATATGGAGTACCATAGTTGTATGTGTGCCCCACAGGACACACAGTATACCCGAATGAGGTTGAAAATACAAGGGTAGGAACAGATTGCTAAAAGTTTAACAATAAAAAGTAATCTAATAAGTATCGAGTAAATGAAGAACAAAATATGCTTAGTTGATGAGTCAGGTATATGAGCCATCTTCAGTGTATTAACCAGTGTTGCTGCCCGCCACTTGCTTTTGTTCAATGAATAGCTATCGCTTTCTGACTATTTGTGTTTTCTGTATGCTTTATTGTTTTCCATATGTTTTGCACTTTCTGTTAGTACTTCTGTTTTTAGCTATCCTGACCATGACAAAGCCTATGATGAAAACAGCCTTGTGACATATCTCACTTTGCTTGAAACTCCTGAGGCCATAAAAGTATACGAGTCCAAATACAATAACAATTCATTCATATTCCCATGACACATATCCACCTATCGCACATGTTATGTCAGAGTCTTGATACCGATATAATTTTCCACAATTTAGCTTTAAAGAATTATGGGCCTAGGAATCAGATTGAAGTTAGTGTCCATGAGATCTTAAAGGTAAACATCTCATGACTCTGTTTGCCTCGAAGGCGTCATATTGCAGCAAAGGTGCTCATTAATAGTTGCAAATCTAAGCTTTGTTCTAATGTGGTTCATAACAGATGCATAACATTCCTTGCATTTTCAACTATTTTTTCAGCCAGTCTTTTGTTCACCTTCTGGTGCCATCCCATGACTTGTGAAAACAAGATGGAATGAAGACTTTTTGATGTCAACTATTCTTTGGTTGTATTGATCCTTCTTGCCTTTTTCATGCTGTTGGTAGATCTATCAAGGGAGTTTCTGGAATATGGCTGTGAGGTGGGATGTGTGATCCTTATGAAAGATTGTCTTCTCACTGCTATTCCAGAGACCTCTGGCAGAAATATCCAAGAATAGAACCTATATGTAAGTGGTGTGTACAAGCAATAATAGAGTGATCTTATCGGGTGATCTCTGGTTGCTTGCTGCCATAGTGTGAAACTTTGAATGGTTGCAACTCGGGCTCTGTGATTGCAACATTACTCTGATAATCAAGCCATAGCCTGGGAGACCCTAAACACAAGCCAGGATATGATAACTTGATTAAGATGATTTTAGTGCGATAACCATTGAATTCCACCAACAAGATTTGTTATGCACTGCCTAGAAAACATGGCACTGTTGTCAGTGGAACCATACAGTAAAGGCTAAGGGATTAGTTTGGTGTTCAAATCCTGCAAACCTGATTGGAAGCCAAATCTAATGAAAGCAATGAAGTCAACATTTGGATTTTGCTAGGAAGTATGTTCATTAGACCAGGGCTCTGCAAACTTCTTTGTCAGAGGGCCACAAGCTATTGCACTACGGTTCACTAGACATCTTATGTAATGTGGTGGTTTCATGATATGTTACATTCTATCAAAGCAACAAATTTTTTGTAAATAATAATTTTTTCCTCACTGGCAAAAAGTCTGTGTGGCTAGATGAAATGGCTTTGTGGAGCGGATTTGGCCTGCGGGCCGTAGTTAGAGACCCCTGCATTAGTGTTAGACCAGTTGGCCAAAGTCATTTTCTCAGATAATTCAACTGTGCAACAGTTTGTGACAACACAGCGCCATGTTTGGAAGCTAAGAGGCAGACAGTTTGAGAACTGCTACACAAAGCATCAGTGGAACCCCATCCAGTGCAATGGTTTGGGAGGCAAAGTCATCAAAAAGAACAGCTGGCTCCCTAAAGGATTGACAATGTATGGCTCCAGATATCTTGAGCTTATAACAGAAAAGTTAGAAATTCATGTAAGTGTGCTTCGGTGTAACACATTCATGCATGTCTTGCTCCATCTCATAAGACCAAGATACTTTTGTCATTCTTACAAAAATCAGGGTCCTGGAATGACCAGGAAATGGTCTGGATCTCAACCCAATTGAATTTTCATTGACTAAATTGAAAGACAAAGTCGCAGATATCAAGCACAAACTCTGGAAGATGCCATTAAGAAAGTTGGGTTAAAGAGATTAATACAGGATTTTGCTAAGAACTTACAGAGAGAGGATAAACAAGCGATTTCCAGTATTCATCAAAAGCAATGGTGGATACACAAAATATTAATATTTTTCAGGCAGAACTCCATGTCAGAAAATATGCAAATTTGAGAGACTTTCACTGCCTAGTTTTTCTTTATTGGTTGTTAAGTGCTGTTGTCACTTCTTAAATATTAGCTTTCCTTGAAATTTAAAAATGTCTAATTTTTGCCCCTTTAATCTAGATCAAAATTTGAAAACTGAAGAAATTGTGTTAAAAAACCTGGAAAGCATTCAATGAGATAATTTCTACAAAATTTGTCTTCGGGCAATCAGAAACATTGTGAAAAACTAAATATTCAATTTTCCAAGATTGGCAATATTATGCCCTATAAAATTTTTCTTCCCCATAACTTACAGTGACTTAACACTTTCTGTACTGGCCTACACATCTTTGCATACTTGGTATTTACAGGACGGATACAAGGTATGTAGTGATTTGAACTAATGTCCTATAGCTAGTGTCCATAAAAAGTTTCCATAATATTTTTCTCATAACTTCATATATTTACGTATGAAAACTATGAAGAGAAATAGTAGATTTAATAATTGAAGCCCTTGTTTAGGCTCCAATTACAATGTGGTTTAGGAAACTGGTCAAAACATGGTAAACTCTTAAAAATACCCAATATCCAGCCTGGTTTTCAAAAAAAAAAAAAACAGTATCACACCAAAAATGTTAATGAGTCATTTTCATGTGTGTATTCATTTCCACTAACCACTGCTAGGCAAAATGATTTCATCTTCACAATATAAAACTATGCCTTTTTTATCAAACTCTTATGATATTCCAACAAAGTTTTGAAAACTTCTTACTGATATTTTATGTCACGGTTATTTGAATTTTTTGATCAATTTATGACACAAGGTGAATTTCCCAGCCTTTGAAAAATTGCTCAAATTGCACCCATCCAAAAATGAACTATTCCCAAATATCCTAATGACTATAGGCTGATATTATCTTCCAATCCTCTATAAAGTATTTGAAATACTGATTTATAGCAGACTGCACTTTTTTGTTTTTTCCATTAACTCATTGGCATCCGGCTGCTTTCGGGGATTTTCAGAAAAAAAACGCCTAAACGCACGTGGCTTTGCACGGGAATTTCTCCAGTCCGGTACGGGTTACGCACCTGGTCGAAGTGTCAAAAGACGCGGTAAGTCTTGTAGTTTGCACTCGAAAAAATTTTTTGCTTGGGGAGTGCGGCTTTTTTGTGAATGACGTCATAAGTGGAGGACTTTTTGGCCAACTTTGCCTGACCCTGGGCGCCAACCATTAGATGATGGTATTTTGTTGAAGTTTTTATTGGAAACTAGGCTACAATCTGAGTCTTTTGATACTTTGGATGACCTGCTGAGATTTAGGGTTCAAAAGTTATGATCTAAGTTAGTAAAAATTTTTGAGTAATTAGTTAATTACATAATTAATTAATTTGTTTATTTAAGATCATAACTTTTGAACCAGAAACGCTAGAAAGTCGATGAAAGACTTGGACTCGAGCCTAGTTTCCAATGAAAACTTCAGCGAAACACTTTGGCCCAGCGCTTGGGCCCTAGGCCAGGCAACATGAGCCAAAATGACCCCAAAAGTACTTCACTTATGACGTCAGTCATAAAAAATCTGCATCCCCCAACCAAATGAATTTTTTTCGAGTGCAGACTAGAAGACTTGCCGTGTCTTTTGAGACTTTTACTGGGTCTGTAGAGCATACCAGACTGGAGAAATTCCCGCGCAAAACCATGTGCGTTTAGGCGGTTTTTATTCCGAAAATCCCCGAAACCATGCAGACGCCAAAGAGTTAATTAGGGAAATCCCCACTAATCCCCTAGAGAATATGCATATAATTTGGTTTTTTTTGGCTGTAATTTTGGCACCAGAAACGCTAAAAAGTTATCGAGGGCTCTAAAGATTTGTATTACAGTCTACTTCCCAATAAGACTTCGAGCCACGAAATCTCATTGGATTGGCTAATGACGTCATTGAAAAAACTACAAAACGTACTCCAATCATGAAGTCATCAAACGAAAATCCCAAAGCCCGAACTTAAATTAATTTTTTTAATTCTAAACTACAAGACTTTTCGTGTTTTGGAGGGTTTGAACAGATCTCAATCTGGTGCTGAGTTATAGCTTGGCCTAAATTTGCCCTGAGAGGGCAACACTAGGAGTCCAATTGGATCATTTTTTACATTACACTCCTGATCGGGAATTCCTGTTGAAATGGTACAATTTATTTTGAAACTTGTTGAAACGGATTTCTTGCTGTGCGCCACAATTTCCATTGATTTTAACAGCCAAGTTTCATTCTGTTAAGGAGTCGGAGTCGGAAATTTTGGAAAGGTCGGAGTCGGATATTTTACCTCCGACTCTGCAACCTTGGCACTCACCCCACCCTGCTTGTGCATAAGTATGCTTTCACTCTCTGTGTTTTTGCTTTTCGTTAAGGCTGTGCTTTGTTACTAAATTCTGTATAATGTTCGATTTATTGCACTTTGTCACTTCATTTTTTCTCTTAAGTGTCAAAAATGCAGTTCACACCAGAGGTGGCTGGAGTCACTTTTTCAGACTCCGATTCCACTCCTGTTCCAAAAATTTTGAGACTGGGTCTGGAAATTTTTCAAATTAGAGAATCCGACTCTTGTTCAGACTTCAGCTACCATCGATCCCAACCAAATTTACCTATGTTTTAATTTAGAAATGACTACACAGACATCTGCTACTGCCAAAATTGAAAAGTGACTTCGGATCCAGGTCTGGTTTTTCACAAATTTGACTCCAGATCTGGGTCTGAAAGAAAAACGCAGAATCCTGTCGGAGTCGGCTCCGGCACTCCCGATCCATGGCCACCTCTGGTTCACACCAATTTTCAAACTTTGGAAGTCTCTCAGATGCTTTTCTCAGTTTTACCTTTAACTAACATGTATTTAACTTCTCTTCCCTTTGTTGTTTTGTTTTTCTCACTGCATTTTTGTTACTGTGTGGTTTGAGTCGCAAAAATGCATGAACAAACCTACTCACCACAACCCAAGGCGAATGTGGAATAGCATAAAGAAGTGAGATAAATACATATGGATGCGAAAGACCAATGCCATCAAGAAATGAGCCTATATGTAAGACGTAAAACTCAAGTGGCTATTGTGTTAAGTGTCAGAGCACCATGCAGCAATAGTAACTTTGGAGTAGTTTTAATTATTTGTTTAGTACAAGACATTTCCTGAACTTTGCTCTTATGCAGTGAAATGATGAACTATTTTTAACACCTTGGCGTCTGGTCTATGAATGTATCGTACCTGGAAATCTGCCTGAAACCAACAGTTTTTGGTTGCCATACCAATGCCATAGCTCCTCCACCGATTGCGCTAGTGAGCTGTTCAAACCCTCAAAAGATTCAGCAAGTCTTCTACTCTGCACTTGAAACAAATTTTTTGGTTGGGGGTTGTGGATTTTTTGTGAGTGACGTCATAAGTGAAATAGTTTTTGGGCCATTTTGGCTCATGTTAACACTTTGACGTCCGGGTTAATTCAAGCGGTTCGCAAAAAAACAGCTGGATCGCACGTGGTTTTGCGCAGGAATATCTCCGCTCCTGTACAGGTTACGCACCTGGTCGAAGTGTCAAAAGACGCAGCAAGTCTTGTAGTTTGCACTCGAAAAAAATTTTTTGCTTGGGGGTGCGGGTTTTTGTGAGTGACGTCATAAGTGGATGACTTTTTGGCCAACTTTGCCTGACCCTGGGCACCAACCATTAGATGGTGGTATTTCGGTGAAGTTTTTATTGGAAACTAGGCTATAATCCGAGTCTTTTGGTACTTTGGATGACCTGCTGGGGTTTAGGGTGCAAAAGTTATGATCTAAGTTAGTAAAAATTTTTGAGTAATTAGTTAATCACATATTTAATTTGTTTATTTAAGATCATAACTTTTGAATCAGAAACGCTAGAAAGTCGATCAAAGGCTCAAAAGACTCGGACTCGAGCCTAGTTTTCCAATGAAAACTTCAGCGAAACACTTTGGTCTAGCGGTTGGGCCCTAGCCCAGGCAACATGAGCCAAAATGGTCCAGAAACTACTTCATTTATGACGTCACGCACAAAAAATGCGCACCACCCAACCAAAAAAATTTTTTTCGAGTGCAATCTAGAAGACTGTCCGAATCATTTGAACCCTTGAACAGCTCCCTAGTGCAGTCGGCGGAGGAGCTAGGGCGTTGGTAAGGCAACTGACAACTGCTGGTTTTAGGCTGAAATCGAAGTACGAATATATCATACCCCGGCTCTCAAAGTGTTAACTGGCCTAGGGCTCAACTGCTAAGCCAAAGTATTTCGCTGAAGTTTTCATTGGAAACTAGGCTCGAGTCCGAGTCTTTTGAGCCTTTGATCGACTTTCTAGCGTCTCTGGTTCAAAAGTTACTCACAAAAAATCTGCACTCCCCAACCAAAAATTTTTTTCGAATGCAGACTAGAAGACTAGCTGATCCGTTTGAGCCCTTGAACAGCTCTCTAGCAAAATCGGCAGAGGAGCTATGGCATTGGTAAGGCAACCGAAAACTGCTGGTTTTAGGCTGAAATCCAGGTGCGATGTATTCGTAGACCAGTTGTCAAAGTGTTAATTATTTGGCTAATTAACTAATTAATCAAATATTTTTATTACTTTAGATCAGAACTTTTGAACCCAAAATCCCAGCAGGTCATCCAAAGTATCAAAAGACTCGGATTGTAGCCTAGTTTCCAATGAAAACTTCAGCAAAATACTACCATCTAACGGTTTGGGTCCAGAGTCACGTGATGTGGGCCAAGGTGGCCTGAAAGTACGCCACTTATGATGTCACTCACAAAAAATCCACACTCTCCAACCAAAAAAAATTGTTTCAAGTGCAGACTAGAAGACTTGCTGCGTCTTTTGATCCTTTGAACAGCTCTCTACCACTTTCGGCACCAGAGTTACGCTCATGCGAACTACGTGCGATCCGGTTGTTTTGGTGTGAAAATTCTCGTAACAGGCCGGATGCCAAAGCCCAAAGTGTTAAGCATTTTTCAACTCTAATTTTGCTTTAAATTGTTTTTGATGTTTTCATACTAATGTTTGGTATTTGGCAATACATCATTGGCTGTCTACAATTCTATGGAATGTTTTTATATTTTGGGAAAACGAATTTGGATGAAATGTAATTTGTGTAGTAAAATACATTATATATATACACCTTACAGGCTAATCTGAAAGACACTAAGGAAAAATAAGATGAATTTCATGTTTTTGCAAGAAAAATATTGAATATCAAAATAAAAACTAAGCACAGGTGACTTCTTTCATAAAAAAGCTTTATCAAAATTGGTAAAAGGCTTTGAGGACTGATCATACTTTGAGATGAGCAGATGAATTTGGAAGCATGTTCATGGCAGAATGCCAATAATTTGAAGGATAAGCTATGCAAGTTTATACCAACAAATTGTTTTGTGTTTCAGATATGAAGCACAATGGCTGGAATAAGCCAGGTTTTGCTAAATTTATCGAAAAATTATCTCCGAATATGCTCCCAATCTGTTTGGGCAAGTCACACGCTGAATGTACAGCTCAGGCAGATTGCAGTGCATTCTCAAAGGATGCATTTGCAAGACCGCAACAGTGAAAAAAAGACGTTCACTTGGTTGAAGTTCCAACTACAAAAATGTCTGGATCAAACTGGTGTTGTTCCTGGCCAAGCAATGGAGTACTTCACTGAAACATTGATGAGAAGAAGTTGCATAACACCTGATATCGCATGTTTACTGTTTTCCCATTTAGGCAAAGCTTGTCTTTCATTAGATGTTAAACGAAAGCAAATATTAATGAACAAAATTTTGGATCATGTCACTGATAAAAGATTGGAAGTGTACAACGCTATGCTGCAAGCCATGATTGAGTCAAAAATCCCTTTTTCAACTGATACTGCCCTGAAAGAACTGGAGACACTTCATTTAAAACCAAATCAGGCTACTCTTGCTAAGTTGATTGCAAATCAGTGCTTAGAAGGTAACTTGAGTGGGGCATACAACACAGCGAAATATATGAAGTCAGTGAACATGACTCTGTCAAGTGAGTGCTTTGCCAATTTGGCATGGGGAAACTGTATAGCTGGCAAGACTGATATTGGTAAGATGATTTTTGAGTTCTTGCTGGAAAATAAATTACTCTTGAAATGGCAAAATGTTACTACCATATGTTCTGGTTTTGCCAGAGCAGGTGAAATAGATGCCATGATGGAGTTACTTGAGGAGTACTGTCAAACCACTAAAACAAAAATTCCTTTTGCTAATCTAGTTGAAATTTTTGTTTCTCTTAAAACATTTTCTGCTGTAGAGAAATCTGGAACACTTGGTATGCTCTCTGGTGAACTGTCATGTGCTGAAATATTATTTGCTGCCCAACAGCTTGATTATTTTGAGTTTGACGGTGTGCATGAGTTACTGCATGACCTGTATGGAAGATGTAAACAGAGGTTTGATGGAAAATTTTTGTTTTCTGCCAAATGCTACCTATGGCATTTGATACAGAAAGCTGAAGATGTCAGTGAAATTTTGAAAAGCACCTTTTATTTGCAAAGCTACCACCATAACACTGACCTGCATTACATTGCTTTGGAACAGCTACTGCATTATCAGTCTCCATTATCTAAATCCTTAGTGTATGAACTAAAATCCAGAGGGATTGAAATAAAACCTCATATGATCTTTCCACTTTTTTCAAGCAAGCCCTTGAAAGCCAAAAAAGAACTGTTAAATGAATTTGCACTTCATGGGCTTGTATTTAGCAATGATGATATGTTGGAAAATGACTGTCTGCTCCCAGGATCAGGTCATGATCAGCTTACTGAAGAGACAGAGAAACGTTTGCTCAATGAGACTGTGAAGCAGACAACTGAAATAGCGAAAAAATACTTTATGACCTCAGAGTGTAGTCCTAAAGATTGTGCCAAGTCTTTCATTGAACTTTGGAAAGATGTTGCAGATAAGCATACAATGGAAAGATTTGTTACAATGTGTCTGTTGAAAGAAACCATTAGACACCCATTGCTTCTTCCTAAGTTCATCCAACTTAAAAAATTACTGAAAGAATTGTATGCACTTCATTTTGCTTTTGACCTTGCTGTTGTTGAAGAATTTTACAATTGTTCTCGGCTTGAAATCGACTTTGCTTTGGATTTGTTCTGGAACACAGGTGCTTCATTTCCCCAACAATATTTTGACAGGCACCTGCAGTTTGCCTATTTTAAAGCCATTAGGCTAAAGAGCAAAGACTTAAGATGGATTAAAAATATTTGTGAGGTAAAAAGCTTATTGAGAGATATGCAGTATCATATAGATGAAAAAAAGTTTGCATCCTGGGTGGAAAACCTTGAAGTTGATACACACAACCTTGAGCAATCACACTTTTCTTTACTTTTTTGGCATTATGTTAAAACTGGTAATTATCATCAGTTGCAAAGATATATTGAATCTTTGCCAGGCCCTCTAAAGCAAGATGTCACTCTAATTCCTGCTGAATATTTGCAAAACTGGTCAACTGAGATTGAGACCTTAATTTTGGATTGCTTATCTGGGAAAGAATCTAGAAAAGATGCGGTTTTTACTCTTTATTTATCATTTCTACTTGCTGATAAACCAGATAAAGCGCAAGAACTCCTCAAGAAGTATGCATTTTCAAATCCTTCAAAGAGCATGATGGATTTTCTAATTTCAAAGCTGTCCCAAAAAGGACAGCTCTTGGATAAATTTAAGATCATACTTAAGCACTTTCACGGTGATAAAAACTTTTCAAAGATGATATTTGTGCGAAATGTTGTTTACAGTTTAGCTCAGAATGGCCAGGCTGATGGGGCACTTCAGATTCTTGAAGAACACATGATAGAAGGGTCTAAAATAAACTCTGGGCTGCAGCAGTTGTTGTCTCGAGAGTTGCTGGCAATTGGAGTCATGCCCTCTGCTGCTGTGATGCCAAATCGTAGACTTAGAAAACTTGTTGCAATGACATTTAGTGAAGATCTTGATGTGAAGCACGTATTGCATTCTTTGAAGAGACTTGTTAATGATAGCATCACGATCCCTGTTCCTGTGATGACTGAATTGTTCTTAAAACTACCTCCCGAAAAACACAGCCTTTTTTTGGAGAGCTTGCCTAAAGAATTAGGATGGTTTGATCCATTTCTTCAAAGCTCTGTTGTGATTTCGACACTCAGGTCTTTGCTGGATAAAAAAGGAATTGACCATGCTGTTGCTTTTGCTTGGCAGGTGCTTAGGCCAGTAGATGACAATAACGCCTCATTTTGGTCTTCTGCTCTAGAACTGCTCTGTGACTTTGCAACAAAGCACAAACGTGCAGATGTTCTGCAAACTTTACATGCCAAGATGTTTGAAACGCAGTTATCTGAGTTAACCAACTCCTATCAGCTGTATTGCAACTTATCAAGACAGAAACAATTGGATATTGAGATGTATCCTGCGAAGGAGTGCATTAACTATTTTGTTAAATTATGCCAAAGGATGCAAGATAAAACTACCTTGGATAGTTTTTTGCAACTACCTCTTCACAATCAACAAGATCGGAAAGCAGTACTTGATATGGTTGTCTATCTTATTTATCACGAATGTGATATTGAACAGATTGGCTATTTTATGCAGAAATGGGTGTTTTCACTCGTCGATTACATTCAATTGTGCAAATCAATCTACAAAGATCCCAAAGACTTTGTAAAATTAAAAGCTGTTGATACGATTTTCAGGGATGTGAGCCCCACGTCGAGCACTCTTATAACTCTACAAAATTTGCACTTGTTTGGGGCCATCATTGATAATGGTATGGAAGTTGATCGTGACGGACTGGAGTATTTACGTTTGCGTTATTTTTCCGTACCTTCCTACATGAACGGTGACTTCGTCACAAACAGTTTCAATCTACTTGAAAGTGGGTTGGTTTTCGGAAATACGTCAGACGTTCAGCGACTTTTCGCTCAACGGGATGGCCAGCGTAAGCATTACTTTTGAACATCCATCGTGACATATAGGAAACAGTTATATTTTTTGTCAACATTGGAATATCTCTTATGTTTCACATTATACATTAGAATTGCCCTATAACGTCACTTCATGGGAACGAAGACAAAGTGTCGTTAATACAGGCAAGCTGTCGCTATAACCGAACTACAATAAATCGTTCCTAAAATCGCCTTTTAGTTCAAAGCCTGGCAAAGGTTAAAAGTTTTCTTTGATTAGGATTGCCTCCTACAGCATTGCGTTTTCGCGTATACTCTGATAAGAAAAAGTGAAAATATTTTGTCTTTATTTATCGAAACTGTAGTCAACATCGATGTTGGAATATCGAATAGTTTTTCGGGTTTTCCGACTTGAGTACCATTTTCACTATTGAGCAAAGCAACGATGTCATACTTCTTCCATAATGGGATACTGCGCTTCCTTAATTCGACAATTTACGCACTGTTCCATGAACTCTCGGTAAACCTGACTATAGTCGCAACAATCCCTAATACTGCAGAGTAAAATTCATGTAACGGTTTTCTTCCGTTGCTGCTGATGACGCAATCTTTAATGCCAATCTCACGTCAAACCTGTCACGGCGCAACGATTGGCCGCTTAACTGCGTTTCCTATTCGGCCAGATTAGTCTTGGTGTCTCCACATGTCCGAGCTTACACTTCAAAGGTTCAAACTGTAAAGAGGACTTGTAACTGTGGTTATAAACGAACGAAATATTCTGCGGAGTCCAACAAAGAGCGTCGCTATAGGCGAAGTGACGGAAGAACTCGAATGCTGGTAAAAGATAAGAATTCTACCGGGACCGGTGAAAAGACGTCCTTATAGGCGAACTGTGGTTACAGCCGAAGTCGTCATAGGCGATTTCTACTGCATGTAGAAATTATACAATTCTACTGCATATAGAGACATTGTGTGACTCAGACGAACGTGGCTATTCTTTTTTTGAAAAATGTTGAAACGAAGTACATGCCCAAAATTTTTAAAGACAAAGTGCTTTAGCATGAAAGCATCATTGGTATATTTTGCGAAAATGATTATTGTTCGTGACAATGAAATGGCACTGGATTTATTTAAGCCGTGAGAACATTTTGTCTGCTACACGAGCTATGATATCAAGAGGTTGGCAGGTACGGTTTATACGCAGCCCACCTAAAAGGCGTTAGAATCATTTGTGCTGCAGGTAAAAAACAGAAGGCCTGTTAACTTATAGGTTGTTTACGTACGACTGTACCGTTGACCACTGTTACGACTGAACAAATCGATTTAAAAAAATCCTACCTTTTGTCTCCGACCGCTTTGACCTTGTAGAAAACACACACACCAGTTGATTGTCAAAAATAGTGGAAAATCAAAACTGTCAAAAATAGACTAATAGCGCAGGTGTGATTGTACGAACACCACACAAAAAGACGTTTGTCACGGCTAATCTATTACGTTCTATGTCAACGCAAATGCCCGGTTTGTGACCTAAACGTAGACAAAACACTCAGTTGCCGGAAACAGTTAAGTATTTAAAAAGCCATTAAGAAACTCCAAAAACATATCGTACCAATGTCGAAATATTCAAATACGAAAGTATATTCAAAATTCTACACCGTTTTGAGTTCTGTAAGCTTGATACCTTTCAACAAGAACGTGGTGTTAATGAAGAAATCGCAAACGTGCTATCGCATCTTTGGAGTGTGCCTGTTCAGCGCAGGGTTGTTTGTGGTTGTCAACTTACCAGCAGTGAAGAATAGTCAAGACTAGATAGTGGCTGTATCGCGTTTTTATGCCCCTGATGTTTGATAATGGAGAAAGTCTTGCTCACCGAGTTGGCCACTGCTATAAACGTACAACGATAAATTCCTCCAACACCATGTACAGTTTTACGTAAGAATTTCCTGAAACCTACAGGGTATCTAGCGTTACCAGCCTTGGACGTTACAGATTGAGTACGTGAAACTGCTCAACCGATTTTAGCCAGTGTCGAATTATTGCTATGTGAACCAGAGTTGTAATGTAAGTCGGGCCGGGTTCGGGCTTCAGTTTGTCAAAATGTTTCGGGCCTGCACAGAAAACTTTATTATTGCATTCAGAGTAACGATTTTTTCTTTGTTGACATTTATTGTGCTCACCGCGGTGACTTTTGTGAGTAAAGTGATTGTGTTTTTTCATCAGCTAATTCTTTTTGCTAACACTGCTGGGTTCTTTTGTTCTCTGCTCCGATTAGTCTCACACTGCTTTTGAGAAGGCGATAGCGGTGAGGAAATTAGCACGCGATGGCATTGAGTCGAAGAGATCGATCACTCCCGCGATTCTTGGCATGTTTCAGGAAGCGATGGCCTACAAACAGGCGTTTCATGCCTACAGCGCTATACTAGATAGTTTCCATAGTGGATAGATTCATTTTTTCTTGAGAAACCACATTCTGCAGCATTATCGTTGACTAATAAGCTAAGTTTATGCTTGTTCAAGCCAATGTTTTGTTCAAGGTGTGATAAAGCCGTGCACTTGCAGCTATACCAGTACACTGCGTTTTTTGATACTCCGCAGTTGCGCTTATCTTGACTCACTCGGTAAATTGGCTTTCGGGCTTCAAAAATAAATGTCGGGCTCTGGCCGGATTTGTTCTTGAAAATGAGGCCCGTTTACAACTATGATGTGAACTCAAAGGATCCAAATTTTTTGGCCTAAAATGCGAAAAACTCACGCTTTAATAGGGATTGCGGAGTTATACTTCTATCTGCGGTAATGCTTTCTTTGCGCGAAGGACAATCCAACCAAAGACCATCACTTCGCAACATACGCAATCGTAACCTCTGCAGTAAATATCGTGACGCTCCGAAGGTAGGCCTACACAAGCGAGTATAACTGAATGGAACCGCTCAAGCAAAGCTAAGTTTATTCATCGTCGAGACTGATTCCCACTCACCACAATGAATATGCAGCGAATCTTGGCTGGTAGACTACGGAACGTATTTTATAATGGGGTGTCCAGGCATGCTACCCATATCATTGTTGATTGTATGACGGCCCTGGCACTAAAACACCAGATTCTCCACGAAGCCTGCAACAAAACATCAAATTGCGAAACGGAGGGTCTACTTAATACGTAAGCGCTGGGATTTTCAAATGTTTACTTTTACTTATGGGGAGAGATTACTGAGATCATTAATCAATTTTTCCGCTGGTTGCGTTTGTGACTGAGTAACAACACATTCGTTTGATACAGATCTACAAAGTTGAGTATTTGCTTTTAAAATGGTGGGATCTGCTGTTGTTCATTATTGCGTGACAGTAATACGACAACAAAGGTTCACTTCAAGTTACTCAATAGGCATTCTGCCGCATGCAGGGCTTACGAAAGGGGGTCGGAGAGGTACATCGTACCCGGGCACGAGAGGTAGCCTCCTGGGGCCCGGGAGAATGAAACTACGCACGCTAAATTTTTCTGTAATCAAGCCCAAAATTACTAGTGTGCAAGCCAGGGCTGCGGAGCTCTTGTAAAAACGAAGTGGCTCCGGAGCTCTCAGTTTTCGTAAGCATGGCTCCGGAGCTGTGTTTTTTATAACATGGCTCCAGCTCCGGAGCTGTGTTTTTTTATATCATGGCTTCGGCTGTGCTTTGTTAATACACTTCAACAATTTCGGTATTCCTAGTGTCCTTGTAGCAAGTGAGCGTGTTATTCCAAAATATGTTGAACTAATCTTAAACACTGCTACCACTATCAGGCCTGCGTAGTCGAAGTCGGAACGAATTTGGTCTTGAGTAGTCGGAGTCAGTAAAAATTATTTTTAAAAAATTTGACTTCGGGCTGATCTGCTCACCGATTGTGATCAATGTTGGCACTCTGTTATGAAGGAAACCCCAGAATTAACTTGCAAAACCCAGAAAATGATTAAAAAAACAGACATACAAAATGTAAGAAAAAATCAAACTTGAAATGTACCCTACCGGCACTTGCACATAAAAAATTAAAGTATTATGCATTATTTGCATCAAGTTTTTAACAAGTTCAAGGCTGTTTTGAACATACTGACAATTTTCAAGTAGGCTAGCAGCAAATCAAGTGCATGCAGTAACATAAAAAGTTAGATCTTTTTAAAGAAACGTTTGATGTTTTCTTTCACCTTCACTTATATCAGTGGTATTCCGCGTGGGCGGAATTGCTCACCAGGCGACGATTTCAGTTTCCAGGGGACGATTTCTGCACGTCAGAATATACTAAAATTCGGAATTGATTCCAAAAATAAAAATTATATTTACCACTTTGGAACCAAATTAGTTGATGTACATCGACTCCATAATTCGTTACAAAAATTACAAATCACGAGATATAGGACTGGTGATGTAACAATAAATCTATATTGTCCTGTGTAACGCTTCACTGCACTAAGTACCCAAGGCCACGGACGGTGTTACTGGTTGTGAGCCAAGCACTGCTGTTCTGACGAACTTTCAGGTATATTATTAAGCCTAATTTTCAAAACAAGATAAAGTAGTGGGGAAACTGTTGCAATAAGTAGTTTGATAGTTTGTTGACCAGTCACTGCATGAGTAGCGTCAAATAAGGGGCATCAAGCTATGACATTTGCAAGTCTTAAGCAGTTCAACACGCGCGGAATTTTGGACTTTTCTCGTATACAGTAGTATGCATCAGTGCGTTTTCTTATATTTTTATTGGTCGAAAGCGACCAATGGGTGGGTGAAGTGCCTATTTGCCTGTTAACTGACCTAAGCGAGGGCGATTCCACATCCAGGGACTTTTCATCGACTTCCAAAACGATGGTGGAGCCTGTGCCATATTTTATTAACACGGGTAGTCAGACTTGCATCAAGAGCAGTAAGCGTTTTTCGGAAGTTTGCTTTGTCACTACTGGTGTTACCCACGACGGTTAAGTTGCTGAGCAAGGTTTCAACCAAACACTGCACAGTCAGGGGCGTAACGAGGGTGGAATACAATATCCCGGGCGCCGAAACACTATGAGGCGCCAAATCACTTCCGAATGTGTTCGAACATGGGTGCGCCAAACTTGCTTCTTGCCCCGGGCGCCATCTAACCTCGTTGTGTTCCTGTGCACATGCGTAATAAATATCGTTATCGTCTTGACATGAACAAGACCGGTGGAAACGCCATATACCACTAAAGCTGACAAACTTGCAACCTGCCTGCCTAAAAAAGCTTAGATGAAAAGCCAAGGACAAAGTTCGCAGTAGTTGGAACAAACTGTGTTGGAAATGAATAACATTTTTTCTATAAATGCAATTGCATTCACTTTGTTTGTTCGTTTATCTGTGTCAAGTAGATTGTGCTTTTATTTCATTAGCATTGAAATGCTTTCAAATTAAAATAATATTTTAGCCAACACTGATATCATAGATGGGGGCGATTTTTAAGCAAAGTTTCTGCAGGGGGGCGATTGAACAAAAAAGGTTGAAGATCACTGACTTAAATGCATAAATTGAAGCATGCGTATGATACATTCAAAGTCTTACAGTTTTTTACCCTAATCATTGCAATATTTGACTACTAATTTAACATTGAAAATTTTACATTCATACCTATGCCAACGCGCCTGTAAAACAATGAACAGATTATCAACCACAGCATCTTCAAAACAAAGCATTCCAAAATCATGCACAATAAGCAGCGCTTGACATATCAGCGATAGATTGGAGTGCTAACCTATGCCTAGTCAGTGCTTAATCTGTAAAACATTAGATTTTCAACGATTTGGTTAAGCCTAGCCTTACTCAACTGTACTGACTCTGCTATGAAACTACTGTATTCTTGAATGGAAAATACAGTAATACAACATGCATTTCTAAAATTTGACCAGAGCCAAACGAACCACAGATTTTCAATAAAAACCCCAGAGCCCCAGATGAAACATGAAAACCCCAGATCTAGTGAAAAATCCCCAGCAGTGACAACACTGATTGTGACTGTTTGTGCCACAAAAAAGTGCGTAAGCGTAACACTGCGTTTTTGCAGTCTCGCAAACATGCGCTGCGCTGGTGTTGACTGACCTGTCCACACCATACTCGGCAATAATTCCACAGTCTGATGCAGAATTTTCAGGGTAATCAAGGTTTTGATGCGCAAGCCAAAGAAATACTTCAATGCAAATCAACGACACTTCTTACGCAACCAGTTACATCAGTCTTTAGTCGAACCTGATCAAAACACTATGTTTTACCAATTGCCATGATTAATCAAACGTTGCGTACATGAGGGTCGAAAAATGTTATCCAGGGCGGGAAATAGTAGTTTTTTTAAGTGAAGCGAAGGGTTTTTCTAGGGGGGGGGGAAAACGCTCGAAACTAATAAAAAAATTTTTCGCCAAACATTTGATAGGAAAATGTCACATTTTTCCAAGGCCTCCTTCTACCCCTCTCCTTTCGACGCTCATTATAACCAGCTTGGGACACCAGGGGGCGAAGAGTATTCTCAGAGGAGGACAAATGTTTTAAACTATGTCCAATAGTTTTAAAATATGTTCAATACATTTTTCCAGGGGGGGGGCGAAAAATTATCTAGGGAGGCGCTTCAGTTACGAGCCTGTGTGCACATAGCATTGTAAATGCTAGAGAATCCATGTCATATCTGGCATTTACCTGAGGTTTAAGCTCCGTGTGCAAGTTGATGATAATGAAATACAAACTTGTATCTAGGTGCTTGCAATCACTAACTGAAAGTAAAACAAGGAGTAACGCTTTTCGCAACTGTTTCTGGCGCACCAGCTTGCTGTATGTCACCTAATGGTGATGTAAACTTCATTTCAATACCATTGCAAAAATTCCTCTGTTAACCCTATACCGTTCTACAAATACAGTATTACTTTTGTCTGTAGCATCAGCCGTAGCCTTAAATGGACATCGTATATTTTTGTTTTTGTACAATTTTAAAGTAAATAGTGGCAATGTACGTTTTATATGCCTTGCAGCTCAAACTTTGGCTGAGAAGCAATCCAGTGTCAAAGTCTTTTTGTTACGTAAATAGGCCATAGACCACGGGCCTCAAACGAGGACTTCAAGAAACAGGGCCGCATTATGACTATTCTGTAGCTGCAATATGACGCTGACGCAAAAAAGGCTGCACCCGAAACTTACTAGAAACAGCTGTTGCAACTTTTTTCCTGCGAATGATATCGTGAGTTATTGGGAGTTTATCTCTAGCCCTCTCCATGTTCGTTTAAAACAGCTATGTCCAACCCGCTGCCCAGTCGAAGGTTTTGTGCGGCCCACTTTCAGTTTTAGCTTCAGTGACAAGTATCCTACGTACTGACAACCACTTCTTATTTTGATAATCTTCAATTTGCCATTTTTGATGCATGCAGTTCTCAGTCCCCTTTAACCAGGGGCATTACGAGGGTGGCAAGGGGAGCACAATTCCCCGGGCGTCCTGTCACTATGGGGGCGCCGAATTACCATAGGGTTACCGAAAAGTCGCAAGCACTTTCTTCAATACACTACATTTACTTCCAAAATATCTCAGGTTCGAACGTGGGGGCGCCAAACTTGCTTCTTGCTCCGGTCGCCATCTAATCTCGTTACTTTAATACGTCTGTTACCATTTTCAGTTAAGATTCGAACGCCTTCAGTACAATAGTTTGAACTAAATTTAGTTTGCTAAGATCAAAGTAAGCCATTCAATGTGCGGCCCACACTATTATGCCACTCATTATGCGGCTCTGGTTAAGATAGTGACATACTTTTTTGCTCAGTAACCCATTTGGGTTGGACATAGCTGGCTTAAAATGAACTTGTTGACACGCCGGCCGAGCACTTTTAAATACCGATGAATAAACAAAATAACTTAAATGTTAAATATTTCAAAATTCCCCAAACGCGTATAGGGGGCTGCACAAAATGCCCTCGCGGGCGACATGCGCCCCGTGTGTTTGAGACCCCAGAATTCATTCTATATATTTATTTGTTACGATTAAGCATGCATTGTGCCGATTCAATCACAATCATGTGGAGTGTTAACGTTTTCATCAATGATTTCACATTAACTTGCCGGCGAAAAAAAAAGTTTTGTCAAGCAATCATAGTCTGACCTGTACATAGTCTTGAAAGTGTTTCAACTTTCATCTGATGGTAAACCCTATACTACAGTAAATTTGAAATTATTCAGCTACAACGGGTAGACTCGGCAGCAAAATCTAACGCAAATAGGAAGTTTTTTGCTAGTGCTGAGGACATTGTCACTGCCATCACTTAAAGATAGTTTGAAATCTCTTTTCTTGATAAAGCGCGTGTGACTAAAATGAAACTAAATTGGATTTTTTCCCAATCTATTGGATTTTGTTATTTAAACACCCATGGATAAAAAAAGCTTCAAACGCTTTCGCTAAAATGGCTAGAGCAGCGGTTCCCAAACTTTTGTGAGCGTCCCCCAAACCTGAGTTTCGTGAACACGCCTCAAACAACGACCCAATCTTTAAACGACGTATGAAAAAATAATGATTGTAGGCCTATTGGGGATTTTTGGCAGTAAGTTGCTAAGTTTGTTTTTAATGCCAGCATTCCACTCTTTTCTCAGTAAGTGCTTATGCTACAGACAAAGACAAGCAATGGTAACGTTGAAAATACACAACTCCGCTTTGGATCGCCTCGGCATGGCCCATTTTTTGACACTTCGCCACTGTTATTTCGATTTCGACCCATACTTTGGGAGCCACTGGGCTAGATCAACTAGCCGATCGTTTTGTTAAGCTGCGGCAACAAGTATTATTAACTTCACTCCAGAGCCGTGGTGAGAATCGCTTGTGGCTTCGTTTCCGTGAATACACAACCAGTTTCACATTTTGTGTAGAGGGTGGGTGAAACATACGCAAGTTTGTAACTTTTGCATTTCAGAAACGTTTCATGAAATAAAATCCAAACATTTTTCAAACGCGTGGAGGTATTCTAGCCTTTGCGTTATCAGCTGCATACGTCAATCAGTCGCTCAAAAATTGGATAAGATCCACGTCTTTTATGCGCGCAAGTTTTGTAGACCAACTTCGGGAGTCCGTGTCTTAAAGCAAAGTTGCTACTCGGCTTCGATTGAATGTGTGTTGGTGTACACCAGAAGCGCGTAAACATAGAAAACGCAATCATAATGACGGTCACAATAACTTCTTGCTCAACTGGAATACAGGCTGCAAAAAGCATACTGCAAATCTTGCTCTTTAATCATCGAGATTTTCATCATCGGCCTTGCATGAACGTTTTATAAGCAAAATTGTGGCTTTCATCCAAAATAGAAACGTGGAAATTTACTAAAAACAAACTTGAAAAACTTGTCAATTCAATGAAGATTGACTTCTATTTGCCGGCTTAAATCTGAACATAATTATTCAGAATAAAAGCGCCAGAAAAATGCACATTTGTGGATGATGCTTTAAAAACAAGGGGCAATATGTATTTAAATGTTGAGACTTCGTTGTTGTTTGCCCCCCCTATCAAAAGTTCTGGCTACGTGCCTGGTCTGATGTGACTAAAACAAGTCCCAACCTGAAACAAAAACGCATTGTGACCTTACTCCCTGGTAGAACAGACCCTCGGATTTCGCCGCGGCGACCTATTTCGATAAAATTAATTAGTTGCGCAGCATGAGCGAACCATGGCAACTGTCAGTGCGCAGAAAACGTCCGGAGCCGGGGCTGCTAAATTAACCACCAGCTCCGGTTCCAGCTAAATTTTAAAAACAGTTCCGATTCCAGCTAAATTTTAAAAACAGCTCCGGCTCCGGTTCCACCGAAAATGGCCGGCTCCGGAGCCCTTGTATAAGCTGGTTACCAGTATCACAATTAATATATTTCTAAATCGTGGCATTGTAGTGTTTTATCTATATTCTAATTATTACAGAAACAAGCTATAAAATTTTCAACGAGAAATCCAGAAGCTAGGAGGCACGGACGTATCGGTCTTCGTACCCCCAGGTAGGGCATACTATGGTATGGAACGGAAATCTTCCATATTCCATAGCAGGCAAAATTTTCCATAACTGAAATCTTCCACACTTTTCCATACCTAGTGTTAAACTAACGCCTTGTACTAACACCTCTGAAAATAAACGAAATGGGGCTAATCCACGGTTAAGAGGTACATTATACAAGAACAACTTAAGAACGGAAAAGAGCTCAACTGATGAATGCTGAATATGAAAACTGAACTGATATGCTCACAAATTACAACGTGTCCTCCGCCAAAGAACTGCGCAAATCACTTAATATAAATTTTTCGCCGCTGAAGAGTCTTTCAACTGATGTGGCAGACACCTTATGGTCTGCACATGTCCTTTAGAGACCTTCCATTTGCTGAGAATCGGCAATACAAAACAACCCTCTCTCACTTTGAGAAATCTCCCATTTACTGAGAATCAATAATGTAAAT
>Ga0210059_1000138_pt1 | contig 69789 bp, 37 predicted proteins | sample Ectturendosymbi2_FD_188042 | JGI IMG/M metagenome (GOLD analysis project Ga0210059, IMG submission 188042) | Ecteinascidia turbinata endosymbiont from Florida, USA - Sample 2 (SPAdes) (version 2) | ecosystem: Host-associated > Tunicates > Ascidians > Unclassified | place: Key West, Florida... | reverse complement strand
TGTACACTTGAAGCTGGTTGGACATGTGTCTCATTTTCCAGTTGTTTATTTGTTTGTTTGATTGTTGACTTCGGGTTACTGAAATGGGTTGGCCAGGCGAAACTGTGTCATCTCATGTTGTCAAGGCATTGCAAAGCTTGCCTGTGTGGAAGCAGTGTTTCCGAATACGATTTGGAATGGACCTTTGGCAGTGGAAGTGTTTCCAAAATGTGTTTATGTGACGACTGTTGACAGCCGAATAACTGTCTTTACTATGCATGTTTTTTGTTGCGTTTTTGCTATGGTGTTTCATTTGTATTTTTGTTGTCTTGCGTGAACTTGTAGGGGCAGTGACGTAAATGACAGCTACGGCCGTCGCTTCCTGTCCCTGTATTCCTGATGAAGTATTCTGTGCTTGGTCGGGATGCATAAATAAACTGAACTGAATTGTTTTCAAAAATCATTATTTCCTTATTGTTAAATGCGTTAACTTTCAGACATAAAAGCGAATTGTACCTTTATAGTTCTAAAAATCACTACGTTCTATTAAAAATTTAGCGGATTTTGTTAATGTAATTAACCTCTTTGTCATAAGACATTTTAGGGGCACATGCCCATCTGTAGAAAGGTTGAAGGGGTACATGGTCAGAAAAAGTTTATAACTCCTGCTTTCGATGTTCACGCACCAATGTCAAGCATGATGAAAACCAATTCAAAGGCAGCAGTACTTGAGAGGAAAGGTAGAGATTACATAAAAGCGGCACTGCATGCAATACGATCCACCAAAAAACAAATAAGTGGTTTGTATCGTCATTCCTTGCTTGGTCGGATCGTGCATATCTTAATACTACATTGTATCGTCGAACTAAACCGATAGCGATATTTGCACAGTTTCGCCAAAATGTTACCGAAAAGCAATCGCTTTCCTTGTATCGTGCTATTCACCTGCGCGTTGATACAAAAATATTGCTTTTCACTGATTAAAAGTCCTGGCAACGCAGCTTCAATAACTTCTAGCAATGCGCATTTCATGGCAACCCGCATCGCGAGCAACGTCAACGTCAGACAAGTGACACAAAGAACGTCACGCTCCGCTTCCCCTGTCGAACTTCTTTCCGTGTGTCGTTACGGAGTGAAATTATGCGAGCTTGCGTTTCGTGCGCTGAGTCAGGTTCGGGCAGCGCGCGATGCATTTGTGACGGAAATGGGGGCTGGTGTCGCAGCTAGTTTACTCTGTACAACGTTTGCAGTCGACCCGGCAGGATTTAGCTCCGTGGGACGTAGCAAGCAGTGTTGCTAGTGCTGTTTTTTTCACTAGATCTTGGGTTTTTCTGTTTTATCTAGGGTTCAGGGGTTTTTATTGAAAATCTGGGTTTTTTGACACTGTTCAAATTTTAGAAATGTACAATATGTTGTATTACTTTATTTTCCATTCACGAATACAGTAGTTTCAGCGATAGATCAGAGTGCTGACCTATGCCTGGTCAGTGCTTAATCTGTACTGTTAAAAATTTGATGCAAATATAATGCATATTACCTTAATTTTTATGTGCAAGTACTGCTAGCGTACATTTCAAGTTTGGTTTTGACTTTTTTTAACATTTTGTATGTCTGGGTTTTTTTATTGTTTTATGTTTTTTTTACAAGGTAAATTCTGGGTTTTTTTTTTCATAACAGAGTGGCAACATTGGTAGCAAGGCCTCCAAGCTAAACAGGTGTCGTAATCTCTATAGATGGTCTTGGACGTAGTCTTGTTTGTATTGCTAGAGAGAGCATAGAATAATTTTGCAGCTGCCTAGGATGACATTAGAACAGAGTTCTGAGTGTAGCGTAGCTAAGATTGAAAGTTGTTCAAGCAAGGTAAGCGTGCACGTTTTTAAAATGATAAAAATGAGGTTAACCAGCGACATGAACGTGAAATTTGGACCCAGCAATTTTAGAAACATTTTACGTATATCTGTAACGTTTCCGATGTCTTTGCGAAATGCATGAATTTATTGCTTGTTTTATTCCGCCCTTTCTATATTTGTTACATTTCGAACTTCTGGCCATCCCTTACGAAATATCCTATGAAGATTTTTGTCAGATTTTTATAACATTGCCCACTTACCAAAAATCGTTGAGTTTGCCTCAGTGACTAAGATAGACTGAAATTTCATGGCCTAGGGAAGCAATGCAAAAGTTGTGCTTATTTTCAAGGTCCGCCAGCTGCTGTTGACAAACGTTGAACTAGACGCGTTTTGCATCTCGAAGAAGAGAAAAACCTATATCCTGCACGGACGCAAACTTTGGTCAATGCTACAAAGGCGTGAAAATAATTCTGCAACAGTATGGACTTTGAACCTTTGCAGAGTGGTACCACGTGATGTGTCGTCGCTTTCGTGATTGTTCCTTTGCCTCGGGCCTCGGACTTTTAGTGGGTAAAGTGGATCGAGACTGCATAAAACTGCCATTCACATATTTGAAATTTAATCAGCGCTCGACGCCGAAGAAGAACGGATTATTCAACTGGCTATTACAGCGCCTCGAGGCATGCCTCACACAAGTGTGTTGACGGCTCCAGGTAGCTCTTACCAGGCAGACTCAACATGAAATCGCTTTTTGAAACCTGTTTTCGGATACGTCGTTTCATATTGGAGATTTTTGTCTGCATGCCTTTGGCATATAATTTTCTAAACAAGCTTAAAACTATAGCGGTTGAAACTTAATGTCATAGAGCAAGCACATGCAGGTTGAAGTTGGGGTGGTGAAGTGGAAAGGTCAGTGAAATCTATTACCTCAGCAGCAGGCAACGGATTGACGCAGTACTATGGAGAAAGTAGAAAAGCGTAGTAAACAGAGAAAATAAACAGAAGAACATAATGAAATGCATTACAAAGATCTGAGTCTTTGTCATTCAAACGTTGTTGACCAATGCCTCTGTTTTTATGTGCTGCAGAAATTTTGCTTTTCCTTTATCCTAAACCGTGCAAATATTCAGGAAAGTTTCAGAACAGTTGCTGTAATTCGTAACCAATTTGTTGACATAAGATGAAGTTACTGGAAAGTTATATTTTGATCAAGTCTTTTTCCAAAGCATCAATAGTTTTTTCGTGCTTTTACCATCGTTTGTAGCATTATTTTGTGCCGTATTTACTTAGAGCACTTTCGAAACTACGACTTCAAGAAAGTTTTCTTGTCAACTGTGAAATCGACAATCACCACGAACAAAGTCACGTTCGTGTAGATGAACAATTTTTTATTTAAAATCTATTGCCATTTCATAATTTGGCGACGATGCGTGACAGCAGTGACGATGCGTGACAGCGGCTTGAAGAGGCTTGTTATCTTTGATAGAGATCTGACATTGTGCACAAGCGTCGGTATGCGCCGCCAACGAAGAAAGCGCTGTTCTTTGGACAGAGATACAGTAGTGCAAGACAATGCTCTGCAAGCCAAGTCCAACTGACCGAATTTTAAAGATCTTCGCTCTGAGTTGATTTCAAATCGTTGGCTGTAATCGCGAAATCCATTCGAGTCTAATCGTTCACCTGTTCTAAACGGTGCAGTCGGCAATTTCATGAGTCATAAAGCTTTTGTCAGCACAATAATGATGCTAGACGTTTCAGGAGGTCATAGAGGGTAATGTCGATGTCCCCCTTCACGGTAACCAGAGCAGGCTCGTAGCCGCAGGGGGGTATTTGGGGGCAGTGTCGCCCCAAATTTTTTTGTGCTCTCTAAACTTTGTTGTGCCCGGAAAATATTTTATTAAAGCATATAATAAAAACAAAAATCATGCCCCACTAAAAATGTTTTACCCTCCATGAACCTTCAAACCTGGCCACGGACCTGAACCAGAGGCAAGCCGAACTGCCTCAACAATGATGCAAATGGAAGCAAAGTCATTTACTGATAAAAAATAGTAGACAAACTCCACACATTCAAATAAGAACCTGCTCAATATCGGTTCGAATAGCTGTATCTCTGTTGCACATAAAATCTTACTTGTTAAGACGAGGTTCAGTCCTCCGTTTCGTAAAACGTTTTTTCAACAGTGCTATGCAGCGCCAAGAAAAGGTCTCGAAATTAATTGCCAAGTGTTTGTCCTTCGCTAAATTACCGACTCGCTTAAATAATCATATTAATTGTTCGGTGCTGACGGAAAAGCCACCGTATCAACGATCGTGTCACCATTGAAAACCTTGCGCCATTCCAGACATTTAGCCGTCTGGAATGTTCACGATGTTGCTTTCATTGTAAGCCTTTCGTAAGCCGAATAACCCCTATACCCTAGTCATGCGAACGCCATAGATATTTTCTCCCAAACGCGTTGAACGTCTCTTCTCCTATGTGATGATTGGCCACCTTGGCCTTCTTTGGTCAATTGGTCTCAAAATGTGTTTCTTGCTTCACTGGCATTTGCAAACTGGTGATTTTGCTTCCATTCTTGTCTCAAGAGTCTTCACGAGTAGCTGTGGCAAACAGATTAGCAAATGGTTTTCACTCCCACCCACACTCTGCGTGATTGAACCTTGTTTTGTGTTGGGACATTGTCACCTCGTACTGTCGTTCGGGACTGTTGAAGGGAATGTTTCAAGTCTGGAAAAAATATTGCAGAAAAATATTTGAAACGTGCAAACGATTTTCCGCTCGCCACTAGAAAAAAATCTGACTGCTTGTGAGGTGGAAGCCCCATGTATTGGACATCACAATGTATTACAAATGTGCTTGACTTGGTCAAAGCAGTTTTTCACTTTCTGTAGCCCGTACTGTTGTGAGTAGGTTTTACACAAAAGCAGAGCAAAGTTTCCATTCAGAGGGTGTTCTCATTTGTAGAAGAGTGAGGTGCTGAAGGATTGTTTGGGTGGCCTGAAAGTCAAGGTCATAGCCTCAGCAGCTCACGTCGTCTTCTTCGTGTAAGTAATTTAGGAAGACCACCAAGGCAAAACGATGTTATTGGCCGGAGAGGAGTAAAGTCACGTTTGTCAAGATAATTTTACATATCGATATTTTCATGATCACCAATCCACGTAAAATATCTCATGATAAAAATTAATACATTGCTATGAGATGGTGTCGAAGGCCACTACCTGGCAGAAATACCCTAGTATGAAACTCTTCACTTTGTTAGTAATTTTTTCAGATTGATTTTCTTTGAAGGAAAGAGGAGAACGGTGATAACGCTCTAGGTTTCAGTCAACACGAATTTGCGTCCAAGATTTTTCCAGAACTATTTCACGGCGACTCACGACTGGGGGTGGTGATGTCTGTTAGTGACGTTTTTCATTAGTCGGTAACATAATGGTAGTCAAGCAACGAGAATTTGCTTCTGCGTCGAATGTGTCAAATATCTGGCGATGAGTTATTATCGGTGCGTGTAAGGACCTATGTTAGCTTTTCAGTTAGTGGTTAGTGGTAAGGCGTTTGAAAGCAGTAAGTGGAGCCGAATATAGTATGCTTTTATAACCGTGATATACCACGATTCCGCGATCTGTGCTCAGTACTATACATGTGCTTACTCTCAATGTGCTGAGAGAAGAGTTATGCGACACAGTCTCACCCTTAAATGCAATTAAACCAGATGAAAGATTAGCATTAGGGCATGCCGTTTTTGAAACATATTTTATGTGCCATTGAACGTACAATGTTGAGTTTCTAACACAAAGACAAACATTTGTTCAGCCGGAAAGAAAAAAGTAAAACCGCACAAACGAGGTTGTTGTTGCCAGAGAAGAACAGCTGTTTGAACGTACGTTAACGAAAAATTTCACTCAGCAGTAGACCCACCATTCAAGAGAATGACCTCCAAAGTTTTGTTTTGGATTGTTGCAAACAATGACAAAGGTACCTCTAGCAAAAAATCCTCTACTCTGCCACTTTTGTTACGTCGTGATAACTCTTGGTTTGACCGTTCGTCAAGTTGTCAATAGGGCTGCCACGCTAAACAGGATATTCCTGATTTATCTTCTGCCTTACTGCTTTACGTGGATTGTTATTGATTGCCACGAAGCCTTTCAACTTACTTCTTTCTTTCTTAAAAGTACGTTTTGCTGTTATGGTAGCCAGAACCGTAGGCACAAAGTTTTCAATAGGGGGTTTTACGTTTGTGCAGGGAGGCTTGACATTCTAACATTCTAAAAACCGACAAAAACGCTACTGGTTTATAGTGTTCCATACTCCACTGTGGGTGGGCTTGGAGCTTTGTTTGGGGGGGCGGGACTAATGGCAGCACAACACATCACCGAATGCAGGAAAAATTCAATCAACTCGAGCTCATCCCAATATTCGCGACTCTTGCAAAAACAAGCAAGGTTAAAAAAACCTTGCTTAATTGTTCGCTGGAGCCAATGTTTGTCACGTCCCACCCATGAAATGATATATGTTCGTCGCCGTCTTGTCACGCGACACGAGTTGACCGTTTTTGTCCATTGAAGAAACGTTTGTGTGGTTTCGGTAGTGGCAAAGATCAATTCGGGAACAGGTACTCTTTCTAACTTATTTTCAAACAGATGCGTGCTGAATTGTCAACAAAAATAAACCAGATTCAAAATGCAGCAAAACGCTTGTGCAACCAGGTTTCCTGCCGTCATCGTATGACGACACGATTACGTACTAGCGCGTATGTTCTAACAATAAGTAAAGAAATTTTATAAGGGCCGCCTTAAAAGCGAAGAAACGTTTTCTTAGTCAGATGTTTCGTAAGACAAAGACGATTCGGTGTCGACGAATATCGGGAGCATTTGCTGCCGATTATAGCAAATGAGCTGATGCAAAACTGCGCGGTTCATGTTAACATCGATTTCGGTTACGGTATTATTATTTCTATGAAAATAAACCGCTAGTAGAACATTCGTAGCACTGAAAAATGTTTACCATAGTGTTTTTCACTCACGATGTACAGTAATAATCGCGAAGCTTGCAGCAAAAAAAGTAAAAGACTTACTGAAATGTGTTTAACGGCTCACTTTCTTTCATGTTTTTTTTAAACAGACCAAGTGTTTTTCAGCAGCAACCATTACGTGGTCTTCTCTATTTGCAAGGTATTTTAAATGGTTTTCTGAAAGACTTGGTCGTGCTGACATCATTTTGGTGGACCAGCTGCCTAGCGCAACACTTAAAGATAGTAAAAGCTAACGTTCAACCCAAATATACTCATTTAACAAGCCATCCGCCATGGGAAAGGAAAAATATATCTGCCCAAACCAACATATTTAGAAATGCTGTTTGAAATGCAGGGCAATGCGCCAAAATTTGAAACCAAGGCTGGAGGGCCTGTGGCCCACGTGACCATTTAATGTGGTGCTCGTTGGAATTTACGTTACCCAAGCTGTAACACCACATTGCGTCAAAACCAAACTACCTGATATGCAGTTACTTAGACAATAAGTGAAGAGAAGTATGTCTCGCTCCTTCTCATAGTTTCCTGTCCCTATTTTGCTTAAAATGAAAAGCATGTGTACTATACTGTATTTTGATCCTAAAGGAAAACTAGCAACATTTGTGGACCGGCCATGGTATTTCACAATACCTGGTCGCCAATGATAGTAAACATGTTCTCCCATGCTTGTCTAAGCAAACTAGCTTGGCTACTGTAATTAAACTTCTGTTGATATGTTGCAAATTTGCCTTGCCTGATTAACACCTAACGGATGGGCTTTCTGGGCATAATGCAGATATTTTGTTATAACTTTTGAAAGTACTGCGTTTCTCGACAACAATAATATCGCTCGTCCGACGTTTTCCTCTGCCTGCGTTCTTGTCTTGAATAAGCCCTTATTGCAGTTTCGAGGCTAACTTTTTCTTAATCTTTCTTTTATTTTCTTCTACCTGTTAGTGTCTTTCCTGCTGGCAAATGTTCTTGGCGACCGAGTCTTAACGAGCTGAATACATCGATGGCAGCAGCATTCGACAAATTTGCAGTTTAGGAAAGAGAGAGCGTACACTAAATTTTAACACTGGCTTTCCAGCTGTATGGACCTTGCCAAAAACGCAGTGATCTGATTACAATTACTCGTTGATTGAAAAGCGGATAATTGTTTAATTCAGGATAACAGTTACCGACACTTCTTGGACAATGGTGAAAGTACGAGTAGTTGCCACTGGTGAACGTCATCGCTGGGTTTCGTGTTTTATGTACCGGGAGGTGCAAGAGTTTAAGTTTATTTAAACTTTCGGTACAAGTTGCTCATCAAAGTTCGGTACAAGTTGCTCATCAGCACTGTTGATGATTTTCAACAAAGTTAGAAAATCACTTTCGAGAAGTGTTTGCTTTTCAATGTTTTTGCACGCATCATGAACTTTGTGCCATACATTTCTGGCGGGCAAGCTTTATGTCCGTTTCGACCGTTGTTAACCGTGGTCCATTTGCTTTTACTACGTGAGATGCGTTAGAAAAAATTATGCGGGCTGTCCTTTAGGGTTTTGACTTTAACTACATAGGTTTTCACTTGAACAGGAGTTTTGTTAAGGTTTTGGAATGTGTGTGGTCCTTCATTTTCAGAACACATTGCGCGTCACGTAACTGCATTTTACTCCTTCACATCTCGGTATGCTTGTTGTGAATGCTTGAAGTTTGTGAAACATTGTTTGCGGTGCAGGAAACTGAGTCTAGAGATTGTTTTTTGTCTGCATTGCATTGTGACATTCAGTTGTCAAACGCAGGCGACTTCAATGCGCAAGTAGCATAGCAATTTGTAAACTGTAATCAGGTTTATGAGCACACAGCAAAGTTTACCTGCAAAAACGTAAGCAAAGGCCGATTTCAACAAAATTTCACTGCATGAAAACGCATTAATAAATTTTTTTCAGATCTCACTTTGGCAAAACTGGTGGTATTGAGAATGGTCTCGTCAGCTGCTCACAATTTTGTCCTGTCAAGGAAATTTGACTCCGAATCTGATGTGTTAAAAGGCAACGTTCCGTAACACTGCGTAGATGGTCAGTACCCGTAATAAATGGAGGGCGCAGTCGAATCAGTTGGAAATGTTCATGCTAGACGTTAGCTCCGTCGTCAGGTTTTAATTTACAGGGGAGTGAGCATCTGACGAAAAGAGCACTTTTCATGACAGCAAATGTAGCTTTGAAGCGTCTGCAAATGAGGTGCTGCAATTGAAAAGGGCACCACATTATGAAACGTTTGCTATATAGACGCTAATCTGTGGGTATCCATTTAATGAAATATTGAATACTGATTTTTTCAACCCTAGCATTTCTGTATAGCTGAAAAAAAACCTTATGTCTAATTTTGCAAATATTTTGTTTGCTTTTTGAAAGAGTGCTTTTCTTTTTTTTTCCAAAACAGCTGTGTGATGGTCAGACGATGTTGTCTGCAGTGTGTTCCAACTCTCACTTAACAATGACTAAGCTAGGATTTATTTGTACTTATTGACCACATACGACATTCAAACAAATCTTCACAGCAGCTTTTGTTTGCCAAGACTATAAATTGTTGTCGCCCCCTTGTAAACCAGTGGTTCTTAACCGGAGGGGCAGCGACTCTCCAGGGGGAGTCACTAGATCTCAAGGGGGAGAGAGCCCATATGCTCTCTGTATCATGGAAAGTTTGATAACGAAATTAACCAATAAATAGATTTGCTTATACAACTTGTCAATTGTCAGAAGGGTTGACACGAAGCACAATTACTCAAAGGAGGCGTGGCGGAAAAAAAGAAAAACGTAAAGAAACACTGGACTAAAGTAAATCGTAAATCAAAGTTCATTCTGCATTAGTTTCGTTCCACAACAACTTCAGTTGGTCATGATTTTTATTTTCAACTGTAGGGATGTCTGCTACAAAAAATGATCTCATCGTAAACGTGTCTTGGACGCTTGAGCAATGTCGTGAAAATACAAGGGCGGGTGTTTATAAGCACAGCTGATGGAAAATGCGCCTTTTGAACAGGAGCACTTTTCTACATAAAGCTTTATGGCCTTCACGTCAAGAGTTAATGTCTGGAACACTGTCGCCGCAGGTTATTTTCGACTTGACGAGGCCTTGTGTATTATAAGATGCTAAATCCACTGTTTCAGCGCTGCGTTTGTTCGATTTTCAAGCAGCAATGTACGCAACACGAAACGACTACTGTTTGATTAAGCCTGTCAAGGTACAGGATAATTACCGTGTGGCCAGTACGATTAGCTGAACGTCTAGCAAGCCAGAGGTAAGCGGTTGAGGAAGTAGTGTTTAGCAACTGCGCGCGGCTTATGCTCTGGACCCCGCATTTTAAAACAAAACTTCATTCGGAACTCCCGCTGCGATTTAACCAGTCAGGTACGATTTGGTGGATAAAAAGCAGGATTGATGGCGACAGTGTTCCGCCGACTTATCGCAGGGCTGTCTTTGCAGCCGTGAAGAGCAGACTGCTACAAGACAAAGATCTAATCTGGCACGTCGCCACCTTTCTTTGACATGGAACACAGCGTTTTCAACGAGACATTGACTGTCATGCAACAACGATTTTTGAACGTTTTGGTGGTTGGATTATTCACTGAGAAACAAGTACACACCGCATTTTTTCTTCGTTTTCTTTGCACTATTGCTTGGTAGGCTACAAGACACGGATTGCTTCTACGTGGTTGCAATGAGAGAAAACAGTAATTGAAAGCTGTGGCTAACAGTTTAACAAAAACACTCTGTGGAGGCAGTATTGGTGTACTAGAATAATAGAAATTACAGTTGCTTAAATTTTGTTCTATCGTTCATGCCAAATGGTTGCAGATAAACTTTAGCTGGCTCGCTGTACTGCCTAAACATAGGCTGCCGGGAAGATCACTGTTGAAAACAGACGCTGAGGGAGTCCAGAGTATATCGAAAAAATCAATGCACGTGTGCATTTTGCAGGTTTCTATTCATTGGAATGTATGCAAATGCACAAATATAAATTGAAACACGCTTGGAAAATTCCCGAAACTTCTTCACACATGTATGACGCAACGCACTATTTTAAACGGGACCATCGAGGCCTAGGATTCTCAGGCCAAGCTCTGAGAACGTGACGTTGAATGAAAAAGCGCATCGCTGAAAACTCGAGTTATTGTAGGCGTGGTTTATAAACCCCGTGACTTTTGAAACCGCACTTTAAAAGAAAAACAACCTGCTTAGGGTCGCTACCAAACGTACAGCCAGTTCTTCACTGTGTTTTGGCTGCCATAGCTACTTGGTGTTTTAGTGAGGTTAGGTGATGGAGGAAGCATGGCCAGAGAGTCATTGTCAGTGCAGAGAGGAACACTCGAGCTGTACCTCATCATTGCCGTGTTTATACGTTTACCTGAGCAGGTCCATATAAAGAACCTGTAGGTTGCGTTGTTCCAGAGTTTACCGACTTAACGTTAAAAGTATGATTTTTGTTTCCAAATTTCAGAAAAACCTAGAGTTTTATATTTTTTTAATCGCGATTCGTTTATAAAAAATGCTTTATTTACACATCCTCTCAATGATCGCTCTCGCTGTTGGATTTTCTTCCCAGGTAAGCTTCAAACGTATTTTTTGTTGTTAGTGGCTGTTTTCCTTCCTTTTCTGGAAACTCCTTATTGGCGCACCTACTCAAAACCTTTGTTATGCCGCGGCACTACCCACCAGTGCTGACAATGAAAACATGCGAAGTGGCGAAAGTTTTGAGGGAAAAGATGGCGAAGATATTTTGTCAAATAAAATGACGAAACGCCAAACGTATAGCTCAAAACGTGAAGATGTAAAGTCTACCAGTTTCTCCTCTCCAGGTTGCAATGAGTTCATTGTGACGCTTTTTGTTGACAGGTGATTTACATTACTTACAAGCAATTGCTGGAGTGCTTTTGCAGTCTGCCTTTGGTGCTCACATAGCAAACAAATGTTTTGCTCGCATTAATTAGCAACACGTTCAGTAAACAAACGTATATCACACAACAACTTTCATATAAAATTTTTTAAGTAGTTAACATACCAGTCTGGACTTTTCGCAAGGTGGGTTTGTCTAGGTAGTAATCCATCTTAACGCAGACTATTTTTGGAGTGATTTTAGCTTAATAGTGACATTGGAGCCTGCTAGTCAAAGAAAAATTTTTCAATTTTGCTTGTGACCTAAATCATGTTTTCTAAGCAAGGAACCAGGTCTAAAGCAGCGCCGAAAACTTTCGCGGGTAACTTGACGTTGTAACGTGCTTTTGAAAATTTCGGGGGTGTTAAATGCCCGGTTGTCACCCCCCTGTTTGCGGGCCTGGTCTAGGATACAGGGTGTCGGAACTTCAACAAATGCAATTCTTGCTTACAGTGTTGACAGATCCACGTCGACCCGTTATAGCCTTCAATACTACAATTAAAAGCGAACACGTTTCAACGTTACCTTCCCAACCAGTCCTCACGCGCCTGATCAGCATCTGTGTCAGTGTGGTGGTCAGCACAATGGTTCAGACAAATCACCGCCAACGAGCCTAGGCAGTGAGTTAAGGCGCGACTCGAGGTTGACTCCTTGAGTAAATTGACATCGACGACTAGCTGTTCAGTTTCTGCAAGCGACGTCAGTGTTGTTCCATGTTTGCATTGCGTCTCATAAACTCTTGAACAAAATTGTTCTTCGGTTAACCTGATTGCGCAGAAGCTGTTTTCTCTGTACTTTTTGTCGTTACAAGCAAACTGTTGCTTGCGAATTCACGTCTTTGTTGTTTCGATGGAGCATAAAATAACTTGTGCGAATAAGGGCGTCGGGCAATAACCCACGCTTTGCAAAGCAACCACCCTTCATACTACAATTGAGCAATGAGCCAATATGCTTGACCGATGCTCTAAATATACAAAATTTCCCTGTTCATTTGTGCTTTTGGCAAAACAAGGATGTGCTCGGTAACTTAAATAAATTTGTCTCAGTCGATATACTGAGAGCTGAAAATTGTAATGTTAAAGCTGGTTTTCTATAACTTATGTGTTCATTTTGATTGAACACCATTATTGCTTAAAAGTGCAATGATTTTTCAACCTTTCACCTGCTTAGGAGAGATTGATTTTGCAACTAAATTGCTATCAAGATGAATTTGAATTCACTCGTCCAATGGATTAAGGCAGTGTTTTTCAACCTTTTTGCTGCAGTGCAACTTTCCACAAATAATTGTGTTGCTCATGGATGCCCACGCAACGATCCAACTGTGTCTATCCTACTTTCTTAGAACATAGAAGTGTGGTTGCGAATCGTCCCAGGCAATTTGTGTCTGTTGCTGCCGAACCCCTGGCAGCTACTCGCGGAACCCCGGTTGAAAAACAGTGGATTAGAGAATGTAATTGGGGATACTTCACTTGAAAGATATCGGTTCCGATGTCAAGTCTCTATAGTTGACGTGCTGCTCTTGCTTGTTTTTCTGAGAAGACGATCTGTTTACAACTCCGGTTAAAGGGTGCACTTGTTTGACCTTCGCCTGTTTTATGAGACAAAAAAGCCAATTGACGTTAGCCCAACATTCCAGATCTGATATCGTTGTGAAAGGCAATAAAAAGGTTTTGAAGCAAATAACTTCAAATTTAGAGTTGAACAAACGCTTGCCAGGGCCGCCGAGACCGTACGTCGATAGAAATCGTCGTCTTTGCTTCGGCGCTGTTGTGTTTCTATGTTTTTTGTGGTTTCGCAGTTTCATGATATAGCCTGTAACTGTTCGTCACTCAACAGCATGGTTAATGAGTTGCATCGCGCATGCTGGCGAACACGCACCCGCACACGCGCACGCACATACGAACATTTCGGGTTTTGCACTGATTGAAATAATGAAAGTGCGATGGATCACCAATAAGGCAAAATTATTTGCTATTGCTTTTTGATTATAACTTTGCCGAACTCGAACTTAACGTTGCCGAGACTTACGACCAAAATAATACAGCGTGTGCATGAAAAGTTGCCAATCAACATTTTTACCTAAGGCGCCACAGGATGAGCGGGAGACTTGAGGCAAGCCAAGCGCCAACGTACGCTATTCTATGGCTAAAAACACTCGTCCAGGGCTCTAGGCGTCTCAGATGGCAGCACGTGGCTCGCGAGGGCATTTTGTGCGGCCTGCGCCGCTTTTAGGAAATTTTGAAATATTCAACAACTAAGCTATTTTATTAGTTTATTCACCGGTGTTTATAAGCGCGGGACCAGCGAATGAACAACTTCCTTGTAATAGAACGTAGAGACGGCTAGAAATGATTCGCCTGGTACTCATGATACCTTTCGCAGGAAGTAGTGTGTAAAAGCTCTTTTTAATAAGGTTCAGGCACCGCCATTGTTGCGTCAGCGTCACAAAACGGCTCTCGGGTTGTTTTGTAAGTCGTCATTTAGCCCTCGGAGCTATTTTAGTTTGAGACCGCTGCACTAGTTTGTTAGTGCTAGGCACTTATACCGTGTTCGTTTTTCACAGTCTACTGGACAAAGTCTGGTCAACGGAAGACAGGCAGGTACGAACAGTTTTATGTAATTGACAAATGTAAAGTGACCTCCTGTCTGTTGTCATGGTCAAATGTTTGTAACTAATTGGCACAGCTATGTTTTATTCTCTCGTGCCATTCTGCATTCCTATCACCTTTTAAGGTTTAAATCTTTTTGAGAAAAATTACTTGAGCAACTTATTTGACATTGGCGTTCATGGTTGAATGAAAAAAATATTGATGAATCCAGTTTTCAGTCAATAACTCTGCGAGAAGAGTCAACTTGTGAACCCGAACCACTCTTGTCCAGCATATTACGCCTTTTAATATTGACCATTGTCTGTGTGATGTTTTGTCCTAACTTGCCCGTGTTTGTCATAGCTCGTCAGCTTTTGTTGACTGAAATTTCAGATCGCAGTGGTCTTCGACTCTTGTCGTTTTCAGCAACCCTTAGAAACCGCACCCTTTTGTTCGACCAATTCTCCAAACACTACAACCCAATATTCACGTAGTTTTCACAAGCAAAAGCCCGGACTTACCTGGATAAGGCTGTATACATTGCACTTGACAAGCGATTTGGGCCGAATCGTATGCCATGTCATAAAAAAATCTAGGGCAAAGAAAAAGTTCTGGTCGAAGCCAAAGTTGAAGATTGCAGTGCTGCAGCAGACCTAGCAAAGTCATGAAGCACACTACATACTGTATTTCCTGCAACCCCAGAAAAAATTCTTCGCGAAAAATTAAAAGCAACTTCACTGCAGAAATTGGTCCCCGAGGTTTGTTTGTATTCGTTCCTTAAACACTGATTAATTGGTACAAGAATTTCGAAAAGAACGGCTTTACATTTAATAACGTTATACTGAGCAAGCAAAACAAAGGAATATTTGACGATTATCTCATATAAACTAACACGTATTTCCCCTCATTACATTTTTAATATATTGCTTACTTTCCGGATACTATTTTTCATTTATAGTGTTCTTCAATTACCACAAATTCCTTAAAAATGAAATTTTAAATCTGCTCTTAGTGTTTTTTAGTTTGTTTTTTTTCTGAACGTACATGTTAGAATGGTGAAGCCGAATATTGAAATCTTTTTAGTCTATGCTAATATTGTATTTTGTTCCAGTTCAGAGATTTCGCAAATCTTGATTCCTTCTGACAGCAAAAAAGATTTTTTTGTTGCTGATATCCTGCGTTTTGCTAACACCTCTGGTTGGCTTCAGAAACCTACGAACCTAGTGAACTTCAGAAAGTATATTCGATCTTTAATTATACAGATTGCCTTCAACGTTCAGCTACACCCCTAGGTAGATACAAACACAAAAAACGGAATGCAGTTTTGGACGGGAGTGTCTTCTATTTGGATTCAAAAATTTTTTAAATAAAGTGGAAGATCAAGTTTAGGTGAATTACTTTTAATCGAACCATTTGTTCGTAGTTTTTTAATTCTTTTGTTTTAACGTTGTCAATTTCAAAAACACATGGAGACCACCGCGATTACATTTTTGCAAGAATCTCGAACCTTTAACAGCTTGAGTGTGCTTGCACAATCAAATTGCAGTAAATATCTGTAGATTACACAATCCGTAAAACTGCTTTCTCTTGTGATTAACTAGTTTCAGTGGTCAGCTATCATTTCGTTGCTCGTGCAGCATATTGCTAAAATTAGTCCTGTGGCAGGGACCGATAAGCGTGCAATACCGTCCGTACAAAGTTTTTTGCTGTTTCTATTCTTCCGTGGTGTGCTCTTTAAGAATCTGAATGATGCCACTCTGTCATCTCTGGGCAATCCCCCCAATATGCAAATTAAGGCCGCCATTACGGAAAATCTTTCTTTCGTCGATATCTCAATGCCTGATATCAAAACATTTTGGTGTCTATCCCCATGTTTTGAGGGGTAACGAATTGAGATTAAGCCATCTCAGTATAGACTACGCCCTTATTTTTTGCTTAATACGCATATTGGGACAGTCATTACTGAAACTCACGTTTTCGTTCTATTTCAATTACTGCACATTGTATCATAATAACCGATGAGTCTATACGTGTTTAATGAGTAAATAATCAGATTAAACCATTGAAATATTGACTGTCTGCAAAATACTGTCTGCAAAATATCGAAGTAAGGACCGCGTTTTGGATCAGCAATGGCGGCCTGGCAAAAACGACTCTTCAAATGACACTGCAAAGGGGAATCCTCAAAGCCGTAGATGAAGTTTTGAGATAAATGTTGAAGCAATAAACCTGTTCTCAGCAAATGAAAACATTCTTATCATTGAAAGTGAGAATAAGTTGAGATCGAACGTGATTTAGAAGTAACTGTTAGCAAGACGCAGAGGCTTCTGTATACATACAAGCTTGCTTGAAAAGGTTTTTAGCCGAAAATAGAGTTAATTCTCATTCCTAGGACGTAATAAACATTTATCAGGGAAGGAGTCAATTTTAGTCTCCTCCCGACCCACCTCCTGTAATAGCTTATAAGCTAGTAAGACATTTATACCACTGCAAACAATTTTCAGCAGAGAGAAAATTGTAGGCCTACTACATACAGTAATTTAAAAATATATTGAAAAAACCCCGTCCTCAAGTGTATAACAACCGAAAGGACGTTAGTGGTGGATCTCAGTTGTTATGATCATTGCTTGTTTTTTCTTGGAGCCTGACATTTGGATGAAGACAACCTTCATGCGTTACGGACATGGCCAAACGAAATCATAGGCATTTTCTCTGAAGCGCGAAACCATGAAACGATGGGTATACAGTACGGACACCTGCAGCAGGATCGTTCAAGATATTGCGAACATGTTCGATCACAGTGGAGAGAGGGAGGTGACGAGTCATGAAAAAGCGAAGCCATCACGCATCACCTCGGACCCCAAAACATAGGGATAAGATACGAAAACGTCTGAATTGCATCGTTCCCGTGGATCCAGATAGTCATCCCACTGATTTCGTCAATGTTGTTACTGGTGTGATTTCACCTGAAATGGTGAACGCACATGACGCAGTGAGTATTGGGAGTGGACAACCTGTGTCATTTGAAAAGAGCTGGCCTGATGGATTTGCTCTTTTATCAAAGTTGTTATTGAACATGGCAGGAAACAGCAAAAAAAAACAGAAAGGTAGCGGATAGAGATCGTTTTTCAAAATCTGTTGATGGTGCTCCACGCCTTGCGGCTGGCGTGCGAGAAGTCGATGGAATTGACACTTCATCCCATCGCTCCTACTTCTTATCGTCGAGTCGTGAAGTAGGGACAAGGCGGCTCTGTCTGAGTCAGTCTCCATTGGGGCTCAGAGGAAGGAGCGATAAAGGGTCTCGCACTTTTGTCCCAACATGGCACATAGTTTTTGCCACGGCCATGAGTAATACATTGTTTAACTGCAGATAGCGGGCTCTCATATAGTTCCTGGAAAGCCTTATCGATGTTTGTTGGGTCCGGAGGTGGTAACCTCTCAACGGATTTTATGGTAAGAAAGCAAAAACCCTTCCAATCAGTCTTGTGAAAGTTACAACGCTTCACCGGATCCCTGTAGGCAGGAACGTTGAGTCTCGGTGGCATTATGAGGGACGGTCGGTGTCGTGACCCGCGGGAACTTTCCTAGAAAACGTCTGTCAGGCAGTCGGTTGTCCTGGCCGACACGCGCGAAGGCCAGGTCCAGGTTGGTGTCGATGTTCCATCGTTGAGAGGAGAAACGGGCTACTCTATTTGGGTCTTACAGCAGCGCAAGGTTGTTGGCTGTTGCCCAGAAGCCCGAACTCTCACCGCGAGATATGTGCTGTAGCCCCAGTTGACATGTTGGCAGTTGAAGTCACCAACGCACAGACTGGGAATGTCGGGATGGCCGTTGGTGTGAGTAACGACGGTAGAGCTTTGTAGACGCTAATGATTTCATATCCTGCGATATCTACGCACGACCAGTCAGTCTCTGATTTCTCTGGAGACTATTCGACTAGTGACCATTCCAACCGGTCGTGGACAAATGTGGCAAGGTCATGATTCCTGCTAAGGACTGACCCAGCTAGTGCAAAGTTGGGAATCATTAGCTTGTCAAAAGCTTGGTGACACTGAACATGTCCAAGAACCGTGTTGAAGTCTGGTCGAGAAGGATGGATCGAAAAAAGTGACAAAGACCCCAGAGGTTAAGTCACTGTCACCTTCTAAAGAGGCATTCGAAAAAAACGCAAATTCAGACTGCCATTTGGAAATCAACTCTCAACTCAGAACCTCCAGCACTGGATCCTGTCGAGTTCGGATAAGAACGAGACGAACGATGTAGATTCTTGATCCCATTGCAACCAAATGTTAGTGTTTCTCCGCCGGGGGTGCTGGAAATTGTGAAGTGCGGTTGTTCTGCGGATACACCTGCTCAGCAGCAATATGTGGATGCTATACATCTCACTTACCTTTTATGAATGTTTTGTGGATGTTACGAGGAAGCACACTGCCAGAATTGGCAGATCCGACAGGTTGGTGACAGGGTCAATGTCGTTAAAAGTAACTTTTTTTGCGGACTACAGTCAAATCAGTGATGCCAACATGCATCAGCATAACAAGGGATGCTTTGTGAATGGAACATACACTTTTGTTGATTTTTGCTGAAATGGTTTAATCTGATCCTTTACTCATAAAGCATGCGTAGATGTCAAGGGTATTATGATACAATTTGCAGTTACCGTATTTATTCGATTGTACGCCGCAGCTTATAAAGTTATTTTTTATCATTTCATCGAGGGCGACTTACAATGAAGGGCGGCTTACATTTTTATTTCTTCTTTTCTTGGGTACGTTTTGCGTCCAGCTCTTTTTTCACATTCTCTTGTCTTCAGCATCACGTGCACATCCGTCACAGGAGGAATTATGTTCAACAGAAGGCAGTCGTAGCGGTGTGTAAGCATCGTTACCAGGGTTGCCAATTAAACGCGAAACGTGCTTGTACACGAGAGTATCTGAGAGACTTAGGTAATCTATATTCAAGTGCGGCTTACATCAATTTTTAACACCATTTCAATGCAGCTTATAATCAAGGGCGGCTAACAACCTAATAAATACGGTACTGAGATACGGACGAAAACGAGATTTTTCGCATTGACGGTCTCAATATGTGTATTCAGCAAAAAATAAAGGTGGGATCTTTACTGAAATTGCTAAATCTTATTCTTTACCCCTCAAAACATGGGTATAGACACCAAAATTATTTTGATATCATGCATAGTGACTGAGATATTGACGAAAGAAGGATTTTCAGTAATGACGGCCTTAATTTGCATGTTGGGGGGATTGCCCAATGATGACAGAGTGGCATCATTCAGATTCTTAAAGAGCACACCTCGGAGGAATGGAAACAGCAAAAAAACTTTACACCGACGGTATTGCAAGGTTCTCCAAAAATCTGGGGTTTGGCAACCGGAGTGTATTGCGCTTTTGACGATCCTTTCAGAGTAAAAGGAATGACTTTGTGCTTAATTGCTCAAGAATGAGCCTCAGCTGTTAAGTTTATTAAACTAAATATGGACATGTGGAGCTGGGTCGCATAGTTTAGTTTTTGCACGCGGGTGTTGCTGCGTTACTTCAGTTCCTATGCCTTCTATTTTCAGGGTTTAAAGCTTGGCGTTTTTTCTACACTAGTATATTACGCATAAAACCTGTAAGTTTGATGCCTCTATCAACTGAATTTCAAATCTTTCTCAACAATGCTCGCGTTCCTACAGCTAAACATCGCTTTACCAAATGTTTCAAAGCGTATGACACACAGATTGCTAATGAAAAGATTGACTAAGTCTTCTTTAAAAGCTTCGAAGGAGGCCTATGTTTGTCAGTTCTTGAAGAAAAGCATAACCACCCACTACACATAAATATTTCAAATCCTGTGGCAAAGGTTAATGAATCGTGCTTTACTCGATTGGAAAGAATGTCTAGTACTCTAGAAATTGCCGAGTTGTGTCCCAATTAGACTTCTGCAGACAATTGTTCACACAAAGCAAAATCTGATGTCATAATTGGCTAATTCCATTCATCAAAAGAACTTCAATACGCCCGAACTTACTCTTCAGTATTTGTGCTTATTTGTACAAACTGACGCTTACTAAAACACTGCTGCGTCCTGCACAGTGTTTAACTTGCACGGTTATATTTCGGTGTACACCTGCTAAAAAGATCTATAGAATTTTACCCTAGCCTTTTTCAACAACTGCCATCTTCTTTGTCAAGCGTTACAGGACGTTTGGCTTGTTTCTTGCTTGTTTATATATGCGCGTTCAAGCGTGGCTTGAAATGACGAAAGTTATTTTATACAAAATCGCACCACGTTTTGTTTAATCTTTCGTTAAGCTTGCATACTTTTCATTCTTAAATAAAAATGAACTCCAATCACTTACGTGTCTTTATATTGACTACAGAACGACTGACCTGTTCTGCGTTTACGCTTTACATAAATTGAAAATATGATTTGCCCAGGTCGGAAGTTAAATGTAGGCGTGAGATTTATTTGTAATTCAACGACAATTTTGACAAGTCTTGCGTTTAATTTGCCATGCGCACTGCGACTGCGTTTTGGTGAATAAACGTTTTTTAGTTTCAAAAGCAAATCGTGTTCCAAACACTGCTATAACATTACAAAAATGGGATTGTCAACCAGGTTTGTCCTCGGTTCTTTCGTAAAGCGTGTCGCAACGTTTTTGCTCTGCAGGAAACTACGATTACAATTATGATTACAACACTACGATATGCCTGAGCGACGAAACATTGTGTGCTGACGGCCAAGTGTGCATTTCTACCACCAAATGGTGCGATGGCAACATGGACTGTCCCGACAGTTCAGACGAAGCGAATTGTACAGGTGCTGTCTGGACGACTGAATGAAGCCTGAAAGGCAAATGATTGTGTGAAGTTTTCCATCTGTGAGGGTGCAAATCTTAGGTTCCTAGCCTGGTTGGTTGAGCAGCCGATGTCACGCTTTGACAAAGATGTAAGGTGTTGACTGTTGTTTGCGATTTGCTTCAGTGCAGATGTAAGGTGTGGCTGTTGTTTACGAAATTACGAATTGCTTTAATACCACAAAATTTGGGCTGGGCATACCACTTCAAAACGAAGTGTAATAAAAGTTCGCAGAGAGTGTAATAGCAGTTACCACCTGGCAGTGAAAATACAATATTAATCTGTGGCGGGGGAAACAAGCAAAGAATCAATCGCAAAATTTTGATAGGAAATCGATTTCACGTAAAACTACGCATCGTTAATCCCTAAATCTTATTCAAATCTAATTGTTTGTTGCAGCAAAAATTAGGTCTATCAGAACAGCAAACGAGTCTTTAATTGCAATGGAGTTCCTCTCTTTGCGGCCCGTAAATTTTTCCTCAAACCGTAATGTGGCCCTTCATGCTCGCAGTCTTGGACCACCCTGACCCAACGCTTTGCCCACGCTGTGTCTGTTAGTTTCATGTGGATAACTTTCTTTTATTGCGTATGCGACTCAACCTTGGGAAGTGCTTTAAATAACAGCTCGATCGTACTGAACGCGTTTAAACAATAACTCGATGACTGAAACGTTCGTCGTTCTGTCGGCACTTTCTCAGGTTGGTGCAAAGATTGGTTCAAAGGTCACGCGAAGCAAACTCGCAGTGGCATGCCTTAAGCATACGACGGGACACAGGGTCAGGAACTGCGGAGAAAAAGCTGCTGCTGCCCCAATATTTCCGGAGCAAAATTTTTCGTGTGTAAATCAAAACATTTCAGTATGAAGTTTGTAAATCATCAAACACTGCGCTGTACTGGATTGTTTACGCATTGCGAGCTCTGTTCATTGCGTTTTTTTGAGTAAAACCGAACTATGCTTTTGCGAAAACAAGACGTTTTCTCCTACGTCCTTCTCAGTTTTCTGTTTGTCCGCTCGAATTCGACTTACGGCGCGGTACGTTTGTCGCATCACAAACTAAATGACAGTTTCATTGGGATTAAACGCTCATCGTACCTTCTAACCATTGATTTTGGTCTTCAATCTGCCGCCCATGGTGGGTCACCGTAGAATTTCTTGGTTATATGCACATTAAAACTGGCTGTCAAACCCTTGCAATGCTGCGTTGCTGTTTGAGTGAAGTCAATTTTTTCCGGAACTCAGAAACCCTTTCCAGCGCCTTCTTCCCAACCAACCACAAGTGATGCAGAGGTGGCCGGAGCCACTTTTTAAGACTCCGACTCCGCTCCTCTTCGAAAATTTTTAAATCCGGATTTATGGTCGCCCCTGATGTGTTGCCCCTGGCATCAGTAACACGCTCAGCTTATTTGGCACCAGTAGCACGCACAGCCTACATGAAAGTGAGTTGCAAAATTTTCAAACCGGTTTCACAGGACTGGTTTCAATTTTAACGTTTGCTCATTGTAATGATGTTGCAAAAATCTGAAAAGGTTGAGAAATCAAATTTCCCAGAATAAAGCATAATCAATTGTACTTCTATTTGTTTGAAATTTAATTAAATTTCACTTTAAATTCTATAGAACGGCTCAGATGCAAATAATTTTTTCAACAAAAACACGAGCAAAACCAAAAAACAAACTCCTAATTTTTTCAGACTCAATTTTTATCTTTGATTTTGACTTTAACTGCTGCAATGACGAAGTCACTTACACGTGGTCTTTATAGGTAAAAAAAACTTTTGGTTGACCCACAACATGAAAACGATTGGTGCTTCTCCGAATAAACGGGAAATAAACTAATTTTGCAAAAGATTTGCACTTCTATATTTGCACTCGCAGTTTCAACCACAACCGCCACAACGACGTCAACCGATTATAATTATTACGACGTATCATGCGGTCCTGGAGAGTTCGCGTGCACATCTGACCACGGGGTGTGCATTCCAAACACTTCTGTCTGCGACGGGATGGCAGACTGTAGCGGAGGCGAGGACGAAGGAAACTGCCCTACGAGTAGTCCTAGTGAGGATGAATTTTTTAAACTTCGCAAGGAAATATGTAAAATAGCTGCGACATTTTGTTCATTTGGTAAAAATGTTCTCCGTCCACAGAAATGTTATCCTTGAGGTAGCAGGTGCAGTAATTGCTTTCGACCTTGTGAGTTTGCGCGAAAATATCTGTCAAAAAACTGGAGTTGTCGGGAACTCTGATGCTTAAATTTGGACGTTTTTATATTCTGTAAATAACACAGTTGTTGGAACTTTGTCAAAATACAGTAGCTTTCCAAGAAAACAGCCGAATGAGTAGTTAAGAAACGGTGTTATTAGTTATGTAGCCACTTTTTCAAAGACAACATGTCACTAAATTATTTGATTTTGTTTACAAATCTATGTCTCTCAATAGCAAGCGCCCCTTCAACAACGACTACTGCCGAGTATGACTACGGTGGGTGTGACGCTGACCAATACGAGTGTTCATCGGACCCGGGAGTGTGCATTCCAAAGACTGCAGTTTGTGATGGAAAGCCAGACTGCGGTGCAAACGAGGACGAAAAGAATTGCCCCACAAGCAGTTCGAGTGAGTGGAATTACTTTCTCAAAAAATACATTCGGCAAAATACAATGTTGTTTTCTTTGTTGAACTACTAACAGGCGCAGAAAAAACGGTGAAGTAATCTCTGAACAACAACCAGCGTCTGTGTTTGCTTCGCTTGTTTGTCTTTCGTCAGTTGGGAAAACATCGACCAAAATCATGCAGGTTATTAGTTTCCGTTTTAACTGAGCTGCAGCTTGAAAAACTTTGTCTCTTGACATTTTGGTTTATTAGGTCAGGGCGTTTGATTCAAGTATTGTAAACAAAATCTGTTTTCCTGCTCGTCAGCAGTTTTGCAATTGTTCGTTCCCTGAACCTGCCATTTAAAAAGTACAATCACTGCTCACTGTGTTGATTCGTATCCATTGAATTCTTTACTAACAGCAAATGCTCCTACGACCACGACCTCCTCCGATTATGATTATGCAAGTTGCGGCGCCAGCGAGTTCGAATGCACTTCAGACACCGGCGTCTGCATTCCCTTGAGCGCTGTTTGCGACGGCGTTGCCGACTGTAACGGAAACGAAGACGAAAAAAACTGCTCTGTTAACAGTAAGTTCAGAGGTCATGACCTTTCGCACAAGTGTTCTTTTATGTTGCTATAAGCAGGTTTTCTCAAGATGTTTCTCTGAAAGCTTTTGACAGATTAAAGTGGCGGAGGTAAGAACGAATACTCGCCGCTCGCAGGGCGTGGTAAGACAAAATGTGCATGAAACTGTTCAACCTCCTTTCAGAGTAATTCGAATTTATCAAATATCCAATGGTTTGCTAGTAAATATTGCTCAAGCCGTAAATGTGGCTCCTGTTGTAACTGCGCGAATTCCAAAGGTGTTTTGCTTTGAAAGATCTCAAACAAAGGTTAGCAGCGAGTAAACATTTATTACAATTTTAGAATTCGACTTCGTTGACGTTACAAGAAGGTTTTTCGTGATTTATGGGCAAAACATTCAAAAGAATGTGGGTGAAAAATGCACATCGGTTTTGCCTGATTCATGAAAACCTGCGTATTTATAAAAATAATCTGCCACTACAGCAGCGGATAGTAAGAAGTGGGCGTTTTCATACCTGCAAAATTTATCATTTTAAGGAAATCACCTCAAGTTGCATCAACAATTACCACACGCGTAATGCCATGTAAAAAAAGCTACTCGTTACTCGGCTACGAGCGGAGAGTATCAGTCTCAAGAGTTGGCGCATTCAACTGGTAACTGCGTGAAGCAAAACGTACACTGAATTCAACATTGGCTTTCTGTCAGACGTTAATTTGTTCGCCGCCTGTAATTTAATTCATACGACTCTTCCAGCATATATTGAAATTTGAAGCGTGCTGCCTTATGCCGTGCTTTAAGTGTTGCTTCATTCACAAGCGCATGTGTGAGCTACCGCAACATTGAATGATTGTTAGAAATGTTTTTGCTTTTTGCTACCTGATCACTATAAAGCTTTGCCTTAAAAGCTGGTTTTGACGCATGGAATTGACCAAAATCTGTATGTGAGATTTTAACTTTGCCCAACCGAACTAAAACCAGGAATACCTCCACTTCAGAACTTTGTGGCATTCCAATGAATTAGAAACGTTGATGCATCTCTTACAAATTTTGATGTTAAGGTTATAAAAGTACGAGAACCACATTGTTTGACGGTCACAAAGTCACGTCCCACCTTTATAACACATCATTCCCGAAAAAGAGACGTAGTGAAACACAATTAAACATACAATGCATGCGCATGTAAATAGAAAACAAGAGTAATTTTTTAAGAAACTGCGAGGATTAATATGACAACAACATGCATAAAAGTTGCTACAACAAAAATTTATCCTATTTTTGTTGCTCGGTCTGTCACCATGAAAAATTGTTTGTTTTCTAGCAACGAGCTCAGCTCCCACTGGAACGACTGCCAGCCCATTGCAATGTTGGCATGAAAATATATTGTATCCTGCAGGTAAAAGATGGATTTCTATCTTTCGCATTGCGCGTATTCTCTTCTGAACATCTGTGCTTTTGGCTGAACGTTTGGCCTGTTTTCGGTGCTTGTTTTATATTCCACCCTCTATATACATTGATCATAATCTGCACCATTGCAGTGTTCCATCGTTGTTTGATAAAAGACGTTTTAGTCCTTTTTCCTTAATTTCAGCGACGCCCGATATAAACACAATCCTAGGAAAGCTTGTTACATTTACAAACGTGTCGTGAAATCACGTGTGCTGATTGCGAATTGTCGACGCATTAGCTCAACTTCGGAAAAAGTGAAATTTCTGCTCATTGTGAAATTAATTGCCACAGGACAAGCTAGGACCTTTTCAAAAGCTGGTGGGCTTTTTTCTGATAATGGTAGGGGGGGATCGGGTAGACTTCAATGAAAAGGATAAAAAACAAGGCTAGAGGGGAGTTTGTTACAACGTGAACAACATTAACGGTTTTATTCCGCCTGTGCGCAGGAACGACTATCAAGCAAACGAACTGTACGGAGATCGCCTGCTCGTCGAAAGGCCACATCCTAATATGGATTAGTGATGATCCGGCATGTGGTGTTTCCACAGTTGCCCCCAGCGTTACGAGTGAGTTTGTCAGAAGCTCTGTTTGACTTTGTCTGTGCGCTGCAGATTAGGACTTTCAAACGTTTCCCTTGCGGTAGTCACTCTGATCACGGAGACTGCTAGCTGCTACTGTCATAATCGTTTTTTTAGTGAAAAAAGCAACAATAACCGTTGCAATCCCATTTGTTTGAGCTTTTTCTCTCAACGACCATCGCAAGTCATTGTAATGGTATTTCTAATGTATTCAACTTAAACGTATGCAAAGCGTCAGGAAGTTCTTGGTAAACCAGCAGAAAATGAAGCAGAGTTCCCCTTAGTGGTCATCAGCATCACCAAAAGTTGAAAACACCTTACATTTTCTAAAAGGAACAGGAAAAAGCCTTTGTGAAAGGCAATTTAAACAAGTTTTCCCTTGTTAGGATGCTGGTTAGGTGCTCGAATGTTAGGTAAATGCTTATTTTGGCCTACGTTTGGGTTTTATAGACATAAAAATAACAAAGGCTTTGTTCTGCATCTGAAGCTGTCAGAGAAAGGAGTTTTTCAATATTGCAAAGGTGCTAGCCTCTGAGCTCCTGAAAGAAGCGGTTCTTTTCCATTTTGTCAATGAACAGTCACTGCGTTTGTATCAAACTATACTGGCGAACTTTCAAATGTTATTTTACGATGCGATGAGTTAATACCAAAATCAGCCCATGGCTATGTCATGACAATTTTGAATTCGGTGGTCGAAGTTAGCGTAACGAAGTAATCATTCCCGATCCTCGTTGAAACGTTAGTAATCGGACTTATATCACTAATCAAGTAGCAGCTGCGAGGCAATGTTGCAACCATGAGTGATGGAGCGGGTGGGCGTGGGGGTCCAAGGCCCCCCTGGATTTTGAAATTTGACATTTTTCCGTTGCATTTGTAGCAATGAAGGTCGGCTTCTTTGTTTCGAGAAAGAAAATGAAATTTCACCATTTTTCTTCCCTCTTGGAAATATTTTTATGCCTGTCCCTGGAACAATCCACTATTGCATCTCCCCTAGAAAAAATCCTTCCGACGCCCATGGCTGCAACCATGCGTGCATGGGTTAGCTCTTGTTAACACTTGAATGAGTCAAATCGTGACATGTTCAGGTGTGATGACAAAAGGCGCTTGAGGAAAGAATTGTCCGACAAAAGTGCAAGATAAGCGAAAGTAGTTCATGACCGGATGTACGGACTTTCGGGTGATAGAAAAAATTACGCGGGCTGTTGAGAAAGGGTAATTTTAGTGACACAGCAACTTTGCATGCTTGAATCTTGTACAGTTGATGACGGTAAAGGAGTCGTGGGGGATGCAATCCAGTGTCAGGTCAATGTGTGACATAGGAAACAATTGATGCAATATTGAAACGACATATGTTAAATATTGTTTAAATACAATCATGTGCTGATGGACAACAACTATATGAGTGAACGACAATATAATTGACAATGATTTAAGAACAATTTTGAAGACAAACTTTTGTCTACTACTTGCTACTGAAATGGAAATGTGACCTTGACTGGAATGCATGGAGGAGCTAACTTTTTATAAGGAGTGTGCATGATTTGTTCTTGACGCGCTGCTTTATTCTAACCATCGTTAGTGTGCATGATATTAGTCCGCAACTAATTGTCACAATGCTCAGCACAGTTCATTCGACGCCGCTGCCGCAAAGAATCAGAGCTGTCACCAACTTAACTAATTTTTCGATGTCTCAACACGTGCCACTTGTTTAAGTCTGCTTTAATGGAGTGACAGATTAATAAAATGTAAACCTTTCTTGTGTCCAGGAGATTGTGTCACACGCACCTGCTTTAGGGCATTTAATGTTCCAAACTTGGTTGTTGATTTTAATCAGACAATGCACGCAATAAATGTCACGCATTGTCCGGTCATTGTACACTAGTACCATTATTCAAACCCACGGTTCTGAAGATACAGCAAGCGCCTTTTCTTAGGATCTTCATTTTCAACGTCTGTGGCGATAGCACGACCATCAGCGGGTAGGCTAAACCTAGCTGCTCGTAAATGTGCAGAAACATGAAAAACAGAAGTAAATTTTAGCTTCATGTACATGGGCATTAGTGAGCCTAGTTTCTTCGTACATTCTTGTTACGAAATATTGATGTCACTCAGCACCAAACCTGAGCTTGGCCTAGACACTCTTTTGTCACGACGTGCCTGACTGCACAAGCAACTTAATTTGGCATGATCGAAGCACGACGGCTTTGTGTGTCTGTTAGAGATGATCATTGAACAGGCGTGCCGGAGTGGATTCCGGGAGGAGTTTACATCTAATGCCGGAGCAGGAGCCAAAGCCCAAATTTTCAGTTCTGCTCGGAGCAGGAGCTGGATCCGGAGTCGATGCTAAGGTCCACCCCGAGATCAACTAAGTTGGGTTTATTACAATATCTGTAGCGGTCATTGATGTGGTCAGGCAGAATGGAATCGATTGAAGCGATTTTTCTGGTCAACGTCAGTGCTGTCATGCGTAACTGTAATAGAGGAATCAACGAGCATCAGGTCATGAACATTTTCACTCTTACGAATCACTTTTGTTATAGACAGTTCGCCAACACGTTGTTCTGCATGTGAAGTCTACAGTAATCACTGTCACACCCTACATGATTTGTTTTGGAGTTTGTTTAAGTTACCACTGCAGGATATTTATCAGTATTTCAATGAATATATTAAAAGGTATTTTGTGATCATTATACAGATTATATGCTCACTGCTGTTGCTACTGTAACTACAGTTTACAGGCGTGCGTCTAACTACCTAAGCTGTGAGTCTTAAATCGTTTGTTTAATTATGTTATTTTTCATTTTTTGTAATGAAACGAAATGTATTGAAACTGAAATCTAGCTTTAAAGAACTCAACCAAGTGAAAAGTTTCTGGATGATATTACAATCTATTTTTGAGACTTATTTTTACGGTTAAGCTGTATCGCCCGGAATTGGTTTACGTTAAACAGAATACTAGACTTCTACTCGAATACAATTATTTTTGTGTGATGACAAATGTCAGTGTTCCAGATTATTTCTTTATTTCTAATTCAAAGGAAAGGTTAAAACCTTTCAAGTCCCGCGATTTCCCCAATTTGGGCCAGCCACAACTCGCCAGCCAATTGAGCTAGAGAGCTGTTTAAACCCTCTAAAGATTCGGAAGTCTAGTAGATTATATCAAGAAAATTTGGAAAGTTTGGATTTTGATAATTTTGTGGGTGACGTCATAAGCAGGGTAGGTTTACGCTTTTTTGGCCCGCTTCATCGGGCCCTCGGCCCCAACCCAGTGGTCCAGCTTTTTGACTCAAGTTTTTTTGAATCTAGGCTATAATACAAGTCTTTAGAGCCTATGGTTGCCTTTCTAGCGTTTTAGGGTCAAACGTTATAGCCAAAAAAACTAATTTTTGACAGAACCATAAAAAGTATGATATGCGCAAAAACGGCAAATCTTTGTTCAAGTGCAACTCGCCAGCCGATTGAGCTAGAGAGTTTTTCAAACCCTTTAAAAATGAGTGAAGTCTTCTGAATTAGAATTATAAAATGTGAATAATTTAGGATTACAGTTTTTGTGGATGACGTCAAAAGTAGGATAGGTTTGGGCCTTTTTGGAGCCTTTAATTGGGCCCTTGGCCCTATCCTTAAACACAAATGTTTTGTGTCTTTAAAAATAAACAAGGCTAAATTCGCATCTTTATAGCCCTTGATTTGCCTTCTAGCGTTTGTGGTGAGGAAGCAATGGCCTTAAAGCAGCAACGAAAACTGATCCCCGAAGGAATTGATTAATTAATTATCGAATTTTTGACATAACGTACAGGAAATACATTGTAAGGAGTGCATGAAGAGTGAATAAAGAAACAAGATACCGTAGATGCAAAAATGTGAGTGGCAGTGCATTTTAGGAATGTAGAAAGCCATGCAGCAACCATACTGATGAAGGTTAATGATGAGGGAAAAAGCACAAGGCATAAAACAAAAAGCAATATTGACAAGCACAGACTATGACAATTCAACAGTGTGACAAAATGACTTGTAGTGACATGATTTTACATCTTAGAAGTTTTCTATAGTAATAAAAAATTATCAGCATTCTGCAGATTTTCAGTATATTTTCAGTCACCACGTGCCGTAGCCAACTTCTATACTCCCATTTTCGAACTATCTTGAATAATGCAAGGCGTTTTTCCTGGTGGTGGCAGCTCAAAGGCAACATAAAATTGTTTTCTAACTACATTGCACTTGTTTTGTGCTGATATAAATGGGATTTTATGCAAGCGATATTAAATTATGTTCAAATGTACATCTTGTCATAATCTTTTTGTTAGGGGTTGCTTTTCGGTTTATGTTAATGGCTTAGTTTAGCACAGTCATTGTTCAGAGGTTTGTGTGAGCACATGGTTAACTTATTTGCTTCGCTTGTTTGTACATTTTGCTCTTCGTTAAATTATCTCCGTGGGTAAGATTAGGTCAGAGCCCGGTGACATTTTCATTGTTAAATCAGATATATGTTGCATGTTAAAAGAACATTAGAGGTGTTATGTTATTGTGAGCTTTTTCAGATGTACTGTAAAATGTTCTCAGCTGAAACTTGATTAGCGACAACATGTTCTATGGAAAAACATGCAAAAAAATTCTATGACTGTAGTTTATGAACCCAAGGCACCCAAAGATGTACTTCTATATGAGATACGTGGAATATTTCGCAGCGGTGACATGAGCGGGACTTGATGTCTTCAAAATTTTCAGAGTCGGAGCAAAATTTTTGGAGTCGGAGCAAAATTTTTGGAGTCGGAGCAAGAGTCTTCAAACAGGAAACAGGAGTGGAGGCGGAGTCTAAAAATGTGACCGATCAGAAAGGGTGACATCATCTCCGGTTAGTTGTCCTGCTGCGATCTCAAGAGTGATCCGCGTGAAACGAGAGTGTCGCTGCAGCAATCCGGTTGTTTCGTCGCAAGGGTTTTGCATTGCGATAAAAGGGATCTTGCTGTTCAAGCCGGAAATATACGTGCATGATTGCATGTGACTAGTCGTGCATTGTGAACGTTGAAGAGGTAATAAAGTTGAGTTTCCGACCTCTCAGCACAATTGGCTAAACAGAAAAAACATGGAAAATATGTAGGAGCGTAAATGCGAATGGCACCGCCACCTGAACTTTGGTTCCGCTCGTGCATTTGGCAGTGGATTTTAACACGCAAGCATCAGCTTAAAATCACACGCCCCTGTTTATCCGAGTCTTCATTTGATGTCAGCAACCAACCTGCTAAAGAAAGGCCTGTTGTCGAAAGCCGTGATCACCCAACTTTAATATAGAATGTATTCACCATCGCAGCCACTGCACAGCTCACAACAACCAATTTTCCTAGACTTTATTAAACTCGTTTGAGTTCTGCTGTTGCGTGGAGATGGTAACGAAATGATGCTGGTCAATTCGTCGTTGAGGTGTACCTATACACCCCAATTGATTAACCACCTATTGCGTTACAACTGTTGATTTACATACATTATGTAGATATGCTGATCAACATAAATATACTAAGTTACTAAGAATGTGCTCTCCGTTCGTCAACTGATCATTAACAGTCTGCATGTTAAACGCAGGCTTCGTCTTGCTTATCTGTCTCGCTTGCTGGTGGCTAGAGCCATAACGATTCGGGCGGCTTTGACGGTTTTGGCGTGTGCAATCCAAGCTCATCGAAGACCCTGGCATCATAGAGAACAATGCACGATGCATGTCGTACATCGGATGGGATTTCCGTGCCAGTGCATGGCAACGCTTCCGGCATGGCAACAGCTTCTTTATGTTCTCGATCCGAGGATCGTAACAATTTTGTAATGTCGGTCTTGCAATCACTTCAGCACCCTTATGTCGATTTCGAAATCATTGCAGTATTTTCATGTCGATAACACTATGGGATACGTTTTGCTTAATGTATTCTGTCAGCATACATGCTTTTTCTGTAGATCAGCTGTAGCGTGCTGCTCAGCCAAACCATGGCAGTGTTTTATGCGAAATGATGTTTTTTTTACAACGCTAGGACTTTCAATCTGTTGGCAACTCTTTATTAATTGTGCTGAATCTTGCTACTTTTCAGTTGCGCTTCGCCTATCGCCTATGCTTTGTTTAGAACGATTTTACACCTGTCTCCCATCAGCTTCATATAACACTGCGCTTTGATATGCAATCATGCTTAAAGTCTTCATAGACAGAGGAAAGCAATATCTTTACGATTTTTTTAATACCTACCACGTGAGAATGTAATAGCTTATTTGTCATGTGAAAAATAATCGAGAGCCGTTTCGGGTGCTGGTTTTGGTGGCTTCAGTCTTCACCTTCTGTGGCGGACAATGCAAATCCAAACATTGTGTTAGTATAAAAAAGCTGTGGAGTTTTGGGTAACGGCGAAACCTTATAGAAACATTTTTGGCCAAGCAAGCATGCGCAATGGCAACGCAAATCTTGTAAAGCTGTGATATCAACCCCACAGCGTAGTTTCGGGGCCTTTATCCAAATCTCGTAGTTCTTTTTTTAATAAGAAAACACGTTGGGCCACACATTAACGGTGCATAGGGCCGGGCAACTTTTTCAGTGAGGGCCACATTGTTTTATCAGTACCCGGAAAAGGGCCATCTTCTAAAATTATACTTTTTTTATTTAAAAAAGGTGGACGTTAGATCTATATTTGCGTGCTGGGAACACCGTGCACTGGACTATCATACTGCATGTTTTTCGAGTAGAAACGACTTGTGACAAGTCGGTGATACTCGACCAGCGCAAAAGATGCGATAAGTGTGCATTGTGTAAAATACGAGGGCCGCAAAAAATGTTGAACGAGACGCGTGCGGGGCGCGGGCCGTAGTTTGCCCACCCCTGGTTAGACCGTCGCAGTATGCAAGGGGCATGCAATTTCCGCTTTTAACATCTAGAGATAAAAATACCGCTTTACTCTCTAATAGTACACGTCAGGATGGCGAAAACCACGCACTTTGGCCCCTACCAGGTGGCATGCTTCCGCTTTCACGCTTTAACCGTTACTGTAGCAAAAGCAATTCAAGCTATATCCGAGTAATATCGTGCCTTTTGTGTCACGCCATTACAGCTTATAGCAGCTATCTGGCTACACCTCTGTCAGTTACGTGAACTCTGAAACTTCAACCTTTTTTGACCTTGCGTAATCCAAAACGTCTAACGCCGATTGTAGCCAAAGCGTCTAGTACTTTCTTTGCGAACATTTTGTCCTGGACGGTACATTGTCTGTACCTCTAACGCACTTGCAACTTGAATGTAAGCCTGCAAGACTTAGCCAGATTTGTGTGCACCATCTTTCTCGAGAGCTTCTTAGTCAAACCACAGTTTATTGAGCTTTCTCAAAACTGTGAGCAACTTTCACTGCATGCACGCGCAAAACGATATCTTCTTGTGTTGACTTAACTAATTTTTTTGCATTTTCTAATATTTCGCTAACATACCTTTTCCTGTTTTTACTGGGCGTGTTTCGTGGTGCTAGCATCGAAAACCTGCACTTACTTGTGTTTATTGATTTTTTATTGTTATCTGTGAATTGAATAATATGCATTTGATACTACGTTGTTGCATTTCTCCCAGGGCCAGTTTGCTAGATCCAGTTTGATGCCAGCAAAGTAGGTTTGCTCCATGGAAAGAGCTTTTCGTTTATTGGTGACTGCTGTAATGTAATCTGTTGTAAAAAGCTGTGAAAACCGCTGTGATCATGCAATAGCTGCACATCTGCAGTGACAATGAACATACACAACCAGGGGATGTGCAGTTTCCAATTTCCTCGTTTATTTTTTACAACGAGCTAATGATGGTTGAATTTACAATGTATTTACAACGAGCTAATGATGGCAGGCCAAGGGCTGAAATAACCATTGGCAGCGCAGAGGCGAACAAAATAAGGAGGCACACACACAAAACATTATAAAGCGAAGCCACAGTACATGGTAAAGGTATATTAAAGGGTGAGTGCTCTTATAAAAACAAACAAGGCTGTTTTTAGCAGACTTGTTTGTTATTAAGCAAACAGATCAGGAAGTCCAAACAGACGTGTTTTGGTTAATTCGATTCGATTTATTGGAGTAAACTCAGAACGGGAAAATATATTTTCATCAACAAGAATCTTACAAACTTTTGAAACTAACATTGGCGTGATGTGTAGGTGGAAGGATATTTAAAAAAAAATGAAGTTCAGTCTTATAGAACCACATTAACAAATCTGATTGTAATGGCCATCTACGGGTATGTTCAGTTTACTATGTCTTACGGACCTAAACGAAGCACACACAAGATGACAATTGCGTCAGCATCGCAACCGTGCAAATGACAAATGATAGTTTTTTTGTTAAGAAACATCTCTGATACTTTGGAGTGGAATTGGCGTGAACTTAAATTATGAAGGGCAGAGGGTAGAGAGTTTCAAAGTTTTGAGCCTTAATTCAAAAAAGAATCATGTAGGGAATGAGTTTTACAGGATGGTAGCTGAACATTAATATGAAAACGTGAAGAGTAGTCACAAATATATTTTTTTTAATTTGGGAGCAAGGACGGATAGTAAGAAAGGGCATGATCCAAAAAGGGCGGTACGGAAGGATAAGAATGTGAACCTGACGACGGACAATGGCGTGAGACCTTTCAGAATAATCTCATCTGATGTGGTCCTGAGACAACCGAGGATAAGCTTAGCTGCGGCGGTCTGAACGCTTTCAAGGAAATTGGAGTCAGCAGTCTAACAGTTATCATAAATAATCAAAACATGCATTTCCTCTTTTGCCTAATAAGAAAAATACAGAAAATGATTGGTGGGTGAGATTTATGCTCCGACTTTGGCAAACCGATAAAGTAAAACTAGTAGAACGTATTAAAAGCGTCTAAATACCAGTGAATCGTTTGCTTTGCTATCAGGCTTTGTTTGCTGGATAACTGTGTCCAAATTTAAACATTTTTCCCTCACAGACTTTTCTGCAAGCTTGCTTTTCAAAAAAAATCAGTCAGTAAAATGCCAAGGAAATTTGTTTTTGCACTACATGTTGACGCAATATGCACATGTTTATTCGTAATGTTGTTTGAAGTCGCTGCTCTACATTAAGAAAACAATGGGATTTTACAGTATATATTCAAAGCTTTCAAGCACTTAATGCGGTCAGGTTGAACTGCTGCAATTTTAAGAATGTTTTTTGCACTTAGCTGTTAAGGTTACTAGGACTGTCGCAATGGAAGCTTGGCCCTTATTCCTTAAAACATAACTTGATTGTAACCATTGCCCGGATGTAATTTGTCATAATTCTTTGCAACACGTTGACAAACTCAGAAAGCAACGTTTTCAAATGTATCTATAACATGATTGCCAAAAAATTGTTTACTGTTTACCTGCAAGCGAAAATGCCAGTGAAACATTTAGAATTTTGAAGCACAGTTGTCACATTTCAAATAAGATCGGATTGAAGAAAAACAAAAAGCCTGAAAGGAAAAACCGCATTTGCAATATTTAATCGAAAACGACTGATTCACATAGGTTTTACGTTTTGTGAACTGGGAAGTTCACAGCATGTCCAGAGTACTAGAAGGTAGTTTCTGTAATTGTTTCTATTATTGATTGCGATGGGACATTGCCAATAAATTGCAATAAATTTGGTAGCAATGAAAGCTCAGCAGAATACCTTTTTGGTTTGGGTAAAACTCTTCAATTTTTTCAATCCATTCTACCTGTTTTCAAAATGCTCAAAAATTCCTTAACAAAAAAATAGATTTCTTTCAAATATCTCGTTTTCAGTCAAAATTAAACGTTTTTCGAGCTCGAAGGTCTTTTGCTTGATAAAATGTCCGTGCAGCACATTTTGCAACGAAGTAATTTCCGCGCATAACCAACCAGCAAATGAACTTGTTTTCGTGCTTTTCCGTAGCGACTACCTAAGTCGCCTCGTTGGCTCAAGTCAAATTCTTGATAGTGTGAAAAGGACAGCTTGACCCTGCTACTTTCAATTAGCTATTCTGCACTTGTCGAATCAATCAGCAAAATTTTTAATAGGAAATCGATTTCGCGTAACACTACGCATCCGTAATCCTGAAATCTTTTTCGAAACAGGCGCGTAGCCAGAAATTTCAGTTGGGGGACAAACAACAACCGGGCCTCAACATTTAATTTTTTAAATGCCCCTTGTTTTGAAAGAATCATCCATAAAAATTGCATTTGTCTGTTGTTTTATTCCAGAACAACTATGTTCAGATTTAAGCCGGAAATTAAAAAGTCTGTTATGATTTAATTGACAAGCTTCAAAAGTTTGTTTTTAGTTAATTTCCAAGCTTCTACTTTGTATCAAAGCCACAATTTACTCGTAAAACGCTCTTGCAAAAACGCTTTTGAAAATCTCGATGCTATGAGTGCAAGATCAACAGTATGCTTTTTGCAGTCAATAGTGCAGTTGAACAAGTCATCGTGGCCACCAATATGACAGCGCTTTTTATACTTATACGCTTCTGATATACACCAACACATTCGTTCAATCGAAGCCGAGTAAAGACTTTCTTCAAAGTAAGACATGTTCTCCAAACTATGGCCCGAGGGCCAAATCCGCCCACGAAATCATTTCATCCGGTTACTAAGACATTTTGTCAATTTGTAAAATTGATGTGTTTCCGAAAAACCTGATTATGTAAAATGCAACACATCCCGAAACCATCGCAACACGTAAGATGTTCCGCCCTCAAGCTGTTGTGTAATGGCATATGTGGCTCTGGGACAAAACAAGTTTGGATACCACTGCTCTAAAGGCACTGACTTCCGAAGTAGGCTTTCTACAAAAGTTGCGCAGATATAAGACGTGGATCCTGTTTTCGTCTAATTCTTGAGCGACTAATTGACGTATGCAGCTGATGAACGTAAACGCTATGAGCCTCTCATCGCGTTTGAAAAGTGTTTGTATGTTTTGACATTAAATTACAGTTTTTTACGAGCAGCAGGGTTCCGACATCCGAACCACGCGCGTAACGAGGGGGAAATTGTCCCTCCAAATCCAACAAGTTGCACCGAGCATGTTTAGGTTAAGCAAGACTTTGTATAAGGCAAAAAAGTACTTCAGTGCAAATCAGTGGAACTGCATTAAGGAACCTATCTTACTTGCGCTTTTGGTCTAACCTGATCGAAGCAGTATGTTTCACCAATTGCCTATGGTAAATCAAACGATTGTATATACTGTAGTGTAATTGATAGGGATTACGTTTCATGGCTCACCTTTACCTGAGGGTTAAGTTTCGTGTAGAGGGCGGTGATTATGAAATAAAACCCAGGGGCGGATCCAGGGGGGGGCGATTGGGGCGATCGCCCCCCCCAAAAACCTACGAAAGTAACTTTTTTCACCATGATTTTGTACAATTTGGAAAGAAACTTGACTGCCAAATATTACTGCAATCGCCCCCCTAAACCTATGGACTGGATCTACCCCTGATAAAACCTTGTATGCAACTGCTTGTAGTCACCATCCGCAAGTAAAAAAGGAGTAATGCAACGCTTTTCGCAGCTGTTTCTTGACCCCTAGCTTCCTGTAGTGTAACCCACCTGGTGGTGATGTAAGTGTCATAACAGACCATCGTAAAAATTCCTCTCTGTAAACTCTAGCATGTTACAAATGTAACTTATCCTAGTCTGCAGTGTCAGCCCTATAGCCTTAAATAATTATCGTAGATTTTGTTTTGGTACAGTTTTAAAACTAATTGTATGAGTACGGCGGTGATATACATTTTATATGAATTGAAGCTCAACCTTTGGTTGAGAAGCAATCCAGTTTCAAAGTTTTCTTTATTACGACATACCTGCTGTCACTATTTACCAATGATAGCGTTCATTCCATTTGTGATGATAAAATATGTATTGTGATGGTCAATCACAATTATGTGGAGCCTGAACGTTTTCATCAATGATTTTGCTATTACCTTGCCGGCGAATAAAGTCTTGTCAAGTATTTCAAAGTCTGACCGCATAGTCTAAAATGTTTCAACTTTCATCTGATATTAATTGCCACCCTATCCTGCAGTAAATTTGAAATCATGCGGCTGCAACGGGAAGTGTCAGCAAAATCTAAAGCTTAGCGCAAGTAGTGTACAAATATGCAGCCGAAGTCGCATTTCATAGCGTTTAAATGATTGTACAGTGTGTACAGTTGTAAGCGCCCTGCAGAGCAGCGCTTACGTTGAGAGCGCAAGGAGAAGCGCATACCCGGCCAAAGCATAACATCCTCGATAGTGAAATCAGCATCGGAAGCTTCCTTTGGCCTACTAGGGTTTAGGCGAAGTAAAATAAAACAGTGTGCAGGAAAGACAATAGTGCACCAGAATCAACTGAATGGCTGTTGTTCAACTAAAAGGCAAAGGCTTGGCAAAGAATGCTTGTTTCTTACAGCACCCGTCACCAGCCCGCCCCCACCAACAAACTCAACAGATGTGGCTGTCTGGGTTTTAAAATTTGAGAAGTGGAGAAACAACCTCTTCGGAAAATGGCTTACGATAATGAAGACTTATGTGGCAAGTAACAAAGGTCAGTATTGCAAACACATTGCAGAAACTACTGCGCGTGACAGCAACCTTTGGTCATGACATTTTGCATTTTCCTTTCAAATGATATTTAGATGCAGAAAAGTAACAAGTGGTCCATAAGGGCAACGGAGTTGAATCGATCAGGGAATTTTTTTATTAGGAAATCGATTTCTACATCGCACTGCGCAACCTCAGTCCTGAAACTCTATCCAAATAGAATTTGTAATAGTTGTAGAAAAGGAAGTTGTTTCGGAAATAAGCATGTGCACTACGTCCAATAAGAATTTCAAGTTGAAAATTCTGTGTCGCTGATTTGGAAAGCAAAGCCACCTACGCGCCAAGGTTCCAATTATAAAAACGTTTGCCTTGTTTCCGACAAGGGTTTCATTTGTCGCCGGTTAGTTTCCTTCTCTGGATAGGCATCGGAAGAGGGAGGGGGGTGGGAGGGGCCAAGGATTTTTGAAGTTTGATATTTTGCTCTTAACGTTTTGGTAGAAGAACCTTTCCTCGTAGTTTTGGAGTTGGCAACATAAAATGTCACTACTGTTGGCTCCCCCTGGAAAAATCCACTGTTGGCCTTCCTTTGGAAAACATCCCTCCGACGCTCATGCTTGCCTGTCTGACATTTCGACGTTTTGCAGGCTTCGGCGCAGCAAGTGGAAAGCCGTGCGATCCGCAAAGGAGAGACGTCCCTTGTACAAATCGGTTGTGCGTGGCTGACCTTTACAACTGCTTATACTGCTACTGTCAAATCAAGCCGACAGGTGCGTGAAAATGAGGGCATGCTGTTACGGTCCAGCTGCTTTGTTCCGAAACTTCATTAGTTTTAGTCCCAGAGCGCAAGTACTGTATGTCTTCAACGTAAAAAAGGTTCTTGATGCTAAGGAATAGTTGAGAATGATGCAGACTCGCGCACATAGGCATAGCCAGAGGGCCAAGGGGTCATTACCCCAAATTATCAGCATAACTTGCCGTTTTGTGCTTTGAGAGACGATGTCCCAACAAAAAACTGTTGCTCGCCTAAAAAGTCAAAATATTTGGCTCCTCTAAATTTTGTTCCGACTACGCCACTGCACGAGCAGCAATGTCTGAAGTGCAAAGATGGTGGACTGTTTTGTGTTCATAACAGCAGAGTAGCGACCGGGCTTCATTTTTGCCCTGATATTATACAAAACGCAAACAGCTGGAACCCTCTTCAAAATCAGTGAGTGTTTATATAAAACGTCTTCATTGAAAGCACCTTTATATGGTGTAATAAGCTTGATTTTTCATTAAGATATCAAGCAAACTAATTTTGTTTTCATTGAAGTTCTGAAACTTCTGTGGCCTCTACGTTTTCCACAACATCGTATCTGCATAGACGTGAAAATATTTCTTTTTTTTGTTAATTTTTTACATTAATCAAAAATATTTTTACGTAAAATACGCATGTGGCCAAGATAATGTCTACAAAAATTATTTTTGGAATGTTCTTACTATTTTAGAACACAGTTCATATAGTAGAGCACTTAAGCCTGAGGTTGGTCGACGGTTTTGTTGATCTATCACCTTTACGAGCAAGCAAACATTATAGCCGTGATCTATCACATATTCTAAATGGTGATAGTTTGGGGGAACAAAAATAACACAAACTCATCCTGAAACACTTTGAAAAATCAACATTAAGCAGCTTTTCCATGATTGCAATGTTAGCACGCTGCGAATCAGGGCCTCTGATAGAAATTTAACCAGGGAGTAGGAAGACTGATACCGGCCCCCTAGCTTCGGGGCCTTAATCGAAATTGACATAGCTTGTTTGTATAGCAACGCAGAATATAGATACATCAGCTACCGGGCTAATATTTAGGAATGGACTAATTGTTATAGTGAAAACTGTCTAACGTTAGCAAGTTTGGGGTTGATTACAGAAAAACGTAGCGTGCGTACTTTCATCTTCCCGGGCCCCAATACCTACCGGGCCCCATACGACATGCTTCTTGTACCCCCTTTTCTTAGGTCTTGCTAGGAATGCTGATGATCACGACGTTTTTCTTGCAGACAGCTACATTTTTGATGAATGATATTTGGCGCGACTGCAGCATCATCAGTCCCAAGGATTTACTAAGGTTTAACTAGGTAATTAATTATAGTTTTATGGCCATAACTTGCCAACCGTCAAGGCTAGATGGCCAATCATAGGCCCTAAAATTCGGATTTTTGCCTACTTTATTTTAAAAGAAAAAACAATTAAATTCCCACTTGAACGTTTTTCTCAAGCCCTGATGACGTCATTCAAAATCTTCTTGACCATCCCCAGTCGCGAGGTCAAACCAAAAAACGGTCAAACCCAAAAGTACACGGATTTTTTAACAGAATCTAGGAAACTTTTTGCTTCTTTGCAGGGTTTGAACAGCTCTCTAGCTCCATCGGTCAGCAAGTTATTACTGGACAAAGTCCGACCCACTATAGTGGTTTCCATATACAGTATATAAAAAAAACAATACATCGGTTTCCTCGGTCCTTAATTAACACGTCTGTGAAACTGCACCAGGAAGACGACCGAGTAGGAAATTTAACTGCGCTTTATCTTCCTATCGAGTTATGGCACCCGTTACTTTTTTTTGCCTCGCACGAAAAAAATAACTTTTTTCCGCCCTTCCTGCAGATTCGAGATCGGTCTTGGTCGCATCGTGGGACCGCGACAACGACTTCTGGAACCAGCACGTGCTTCCCGTGTGGGAGAGGGTCTACGCAGAATATCAAGGCTCTGTATGAAGGCAATTATTTTGAAAAACTTGGCACCATGACATAGGATGTATCGCCCAAACAACCAAGACATCTGTATTGAAATTGTTTTTTTATCTGTTTTCCTTATAAACGTTTTCTACGATAGGTTTACTAACCTACACAGAGGAACGTGGCTACTTTAAAATGTAAAAAGTCAGCCGTTTCGGCAAACATCACTTTACAGTTTTTGTTCAGGCTCGGAAGCGTACAGAGTTTTTTGATGTAAAATGACCGCATTTGTCCCCATCCTGCTTTCCTAGCCCTCTTCATGCAAAGTCTTCACAAGTTACGCGCTTTTTAGATGTAGTTTGAAGCGATTGAATTCTTAGCAGCGCAAAAAACGCTTGAGCCGACATCGCCGTCTCAGCAGCAAACTCCCTTCGTTTGACAGAGAACGCCCGCACACAATGACGAAAGAGCAAAGCTCGCACGTGATTGGTCAACAATGCACTGACGTCGGTTACTTCGCTTGCACGTGATCGCTCCGTCGCTTGAAGTGTTTTTGTGCAATTTGGTCTCAAAGTGCTTATTTCTACCTGTGTTGCTTGTTTTCCATTCCACACAATGAGCAAATTTTGTAGGCATTATTGCGTGTTGCTGTTTCCCTCCTCGAAACACTCAGTGTGCATCGGGCGGGTATCCTTTTGTTGCTATTTAGAGTCAGCGACAACACCGTAAAATCACCTTGAACGTCACGAAATGATATGTAATCTTGCTTTAAAAGACTTGTAAATCAAATCAACAGAGAGACTTCCATCCCAAAATATCTCGTCTTTTTGTCTAACAGCGACAGCCCCAAAGAAAACCTTGACTGAAACTAGAAAAATCTCTTTATTTGGGATGTCTACAAGACAATACAATACATGTTACGTCTGAGCATTGATGGTAGATGCAGATGAACATATAGCTTGCTTTACTAACTCCGCCCATCCCCGGTTTGCACCCTTGCTTTTCGTTTAAATTGCACAAATTTGTTTTTTGTTTCATAGATGAAATAATGTTTGAAAAAGACTCGTTTTCAAGTAATATTTAACGTTTTTGGTGTAAGAGGTTGAATGCTAGGGAATTCCGAAACCTGTTCCAAGTTCCACAGTTTGTTGAGGCGCTAATATTTGAGAATCCGCGGTACCTCATTCTTCAACTGTAACTTTCGAAAGTTATGCATGACTCAATTATGCGCGTTTACTTGTTTGGATTCGTAAGCAACATTTTTCGATAGGTGCTTTTCGTTGCACAGAGCAAAATGTATGAAAATCGTTGATTTAGGTGCTTTTTGAATTGAAAAAATGTAACATAGATCATAGATGATATTTTCTCTGTCTCTAAACCGGGCTGGTTATACTCTCTACAGGCCACTGAGAAAACAGAGTTCTAACCCTGTATGGCTAGATATATATGCAGAATAAAAACATCTCCGATCTTAATTGTTGAACACAGCATGATACTGCTGATAAGCAACTCATGTAAAAAAACAACAAAGATCTACAAGTCACCATTTTAGAGAACTGCTCTCGAAATGAATGGGCGAAAACCTTGGCAACCATTATATGTTTCAGTCATTTTTCAAATCATTTTTCGCTTTTGCAAAAGCTTTTTATAACATTTTTCGATATGTTTAACTGCAATAAAATTTCAACTCTGTTGCTGTTCATCAACGCCGTGACTGTCAAATTTGTCTGCATCATTGGCAATGTACATTTTGTCGCCGTTAGAAGGGTGGGTCCCGACCTTAAAAACCGCATCTTATAAAATCGGGGAACGTTTCGTAATCACGAGTTTACGCAATTGGTTATCCATATAGAAGGCCCGTCACAGGAACATATGTTGAGGTTTGGGGTGTTGCCCAGTGTAGACGTTGCTTGCGAGGAATGCTGTCGTTGCATGCAGAGATGCTGGTTTCCCCAAACGCTACCAACGAGGCAGCCTAGTCGTTGTATGAGTACTGTTCTAACTCCCGACTAAAACTGCCTGACATTTTAAGTTGCCAAGCCAAAGCAAGGCGTTTGTCTCTCACCACTTGATAGTTCGTTTCACAGATTTCCTGGTGCACAAATCTTTATTTACAAAAAGGCTTCTGATCAGCAGCAGAAATAGCTTTACGATGGCGCGACAGCAGAAACAGCCAACGTGGTCCGTGCGCTAGCGATACAAAACTCGACTCTCTGAAAGCGTGGTGTGTCCACGCCGATGGACAAAACCGAATGCAGTGCGTAATCGAGGTTATTGCGCGGACTCAGTGGAGCCCGCACACACGAAATCCTTTGACGCGAATGACAAGTTGATACAAACCAGATCTTACGTACGGGATACAATAGCGAGCAGAAAACAACAAGTCATAATACGAAAAGGTAAATCCACTATATAAAATTGTCCCCCCACGGAAAAATTGGCGTGGATGATTTCGAGAGAACTGACACGCAAAAAAACACGGTGTTCGAGCAAGCACAAAACAAAAGACACAGAAAACGGTACAAACAGTACGAGAAGCGAAACGAAAAGTGTATGCAGCAGTTGAAGGCGCAGAAACTACCAGCGGTGCGCTACCACATAAAAAAGCAAGGTGGGTGCAGGATGCGGGCCACAGGGGTAATTTCGGTGTGCAGTTGCGTAAATGAGGGAAAGGGTCATGCTGCCGAAATTCGTTGGGGTCGGCAACGGTCATTCCAAAGAGGAAAAGTGAGGCAAAAGAGGGAAAACAGAGGCAAGGCGTGTAGGTTACACGGGAATGTGCAAAAAGTGTCGCTGAAAGAGCGATAGTGGTGACGTTGAAACGGGCTGAAGTTATCGAAGGAGGAGCGCGTCTTCCCTGTGCAGGTAAAAAAAGCGCAGAGTTGTTTCAGGTAGGAGCCATCCACTAGTTGTGGGAAACCTGAAAAGTGCGTTCGCTGACTTTGCGATCTTCCAAGGAAAAGCTGTGCTTGCGACCCTGTCGAACGAGTGAGTCAAGTAAATGACATAGGAAGTGGTCGTATGGGCTCAGACTATGTTGCAGCGAAAAGGATGCTGAGCGGGAGATTCTACTTGAATGTTGAACGCTGAAATCAATGCAGTAGGGTGTCCTCGGGCTGAAATCGGGCCTAGAAAGACGACAAGCTCAGCGCACAGCTGGACGAGCACTCGCCCGCGAGTAGGCTCGTGGTAAGCGAAGAGAGGTCGAAAAGCAAACTTCGAGCCGTTCGGCAGAGAATGAACAGTCTTTCCGCCAGGCTAACTGGGTAAGAGTGAGATGCCGCTTTGAGGTGAAAGCAGTCGCGCGCGGTCGAGGAGAATTTGCAGTAAAGAATTCAGCGGCAACACGTAGAATGTGCGGATGGTTAGATGCCAAACGACACGCTCAACAGTGCAGGAGCATTTGTGCCGTTGACAGCGGAAATGATGCGATCGCAAACGTCGTTGAAAAAGCTCGTTCGAGTTGCTGTGCAGAGCAGTGGACTGCGAAAAGGCACGATGAAAATGAGATTGTGCCTGGAATGCAGACAAAAGCGAGGAGCAAGACCGTACGCCAAGTGTTGCTTGGTTGAACAAAAAGCAGAGTCGAAAAGAAAAAGTGAAAAGAGAGTGAGAAAAGTAACAGAAGAGCACATAGTGGTTTGCGGGAGGCAGCCGGAAATGCTAACGGGAGAAAGAGCATGAATGCGTTGAAACCTTGCTGAGAAAAAATGCGGAATGATGTATGGCTGCATGGCGTAGCTGGGCGTGGAGCGAAAGTGGACGTTGTAGCAAATCAAAACGAAGATGAAACAAAGACAGTCGTGAAACAAAAAAATACACACTATGTACAAGACACGGCAGCCAGAGCTGTTACGGGCCGTCCGGTCTGCGTACGACACGGGTGCGAGTATGGCGTGGTTGGCACGGCGATGACGTCAACGGAGGTGAGTGACGAATTGCATCGCTTGGTGGAGAAAAAGAGGGGGAAACATTGGATATTTGAGCAGCAGAAAGCCTGATGTGGTTGTTGGCGCTTGCAGAGCGAGAAACATCATGACAAGACTGGTTAAAGTCTGACAGCATATAAGCGGACCGTAAGCGATCGATGCTGACTGTGTAGACTTTGCCTTTCCAATCAATGGTGTAAGGGCCAGTCCAAGGCGTGTCCAAGGAATGCTTTTTGTGTTCGTTAGACATCATGACGTGAGGACACGCGAGCAGACGTTTATTGACATGCACATTTTGGTGAGCTGGGAAACTTGTGGGCACATACTGATAAGATGCCACTCGTTGCTGTCGTTGCAGTGCGGCTTGGGATCAGTCTGCCATTCGTTGGGCGTCGGGTAAAACTGGTTGGGAAGCCGCAAATTCATGCCATACAACCTCATAGCAGATGATGCGTCGAATTCTTCACGGTGCAAAGTCCGCAAAGCCAAAAGAACCATGGGCAACCTGTGCGCCCAGTTTTCAGCGTCAAGTTGAGACTTCCAAGCGTTTTTGAGAGTCAAGTTGAATCTCTCAGTTTGAGCGTTCGCCTGAGGGTGGTAAGGGCTGCATTTAGCATAAGTGAGAAATGACATTAGTTGTTGCCAATTTTGGCTGAGAAAGATTTATGCCTGGTCGGTGAACACACGGGCACAACAGGTAATGCACAATGTACTGTACTTTGAACCAAGATATACTGTATGTCGTTGTAGGTATATTTTTGCCAATGTCCCGCTATTGTAAAATGTTATACAATTTAGCAACACGAATACAGAACTTCGTTCCAGTCAAAGTGTGGTCCAGGGTTGTTTTTCATTAGTTTGATTAATCTGGATGTTTTGTCTAATTTTTAATACCAGGAGTGGTCACGTTAAGAAGACAGTTGAAATGGACCAATTTGGTTGACTGAGTAATGTTTAGAATGGAAGCAAGAATAACTTGAGGGTGAAAAGTTTGCAAAACAGACAAGATTTCAAAGAAGTAGGTTTTTGAAATGAAAGGGCATTCTTCTGCAGTACTTGTTCGGCATTGATCAGCATGCTGCGCTGCGTGTTCGTTGCAGACAGGGGCGCATCCAAGGGTCTGTTTGGCTGTCATGACAGGCCCCTTTGTACCGCAGGTACTCAACATTAAAGCCGATAAAATATCAAACGCTGTCACTGCAGGCCTCTAATGCGGGTGGTTTGGAACAGGCAACAGCTAGCATTTCCCTTCTAACGTTGCATAGCATTATTAAAAAAGAACAACGCCCCTACCTTGTCTAAATGGCGCGTGCACAATGACATGAAACAATTCACGTTTTTGAACACTTTAAATTGATATTTCGTGGAACGCACGTAGCTTCGGAATCTCCTACTCTGTCAGTGCCCGATCCAGTGCAAGCAAAGCTGTCAGAAACTCATACACTGCCGTGTACACGCAGAGTTGTTTTGTAATATTTCCTTTCATGGCGAGAGGACACAGTGTCCAATCGCGATCGTATTGTTTTGCAGTTTCGGCTTAAATTTTTTCTGCTGTTTACACCTACTAGGTTATGACAAAATCAGTTAAGAAGTTTAGGCCTTCCTCAGCGTCAAGCCAAGTTATGCGTATTCGTTTCAACTGAAGCTATATTTTTACGAGGAATTTCTCATAATGAAAGGCGCGACCGGTAGCCTCAGAAATTGTGGTCGCATTATCTGCACAAAATATCAGTCAAGCGTTGTATTTTGAATATAGCCTTTTCAGAATTGACCAACTGACGATGTTGTTTGCTGCGCAAGAAAGTCCTATATTGATTTTGAGTAAGTCACTTTTATATTTTTCATTTCCGATAACCGATGCCGGATATTTTGCAACACTCAAATGCTGCAGCCACAAAGCTGCGTCGCCTTGAGCCACCAAAAGAGAGTCAAACCGCCGTCAAATAAGAGTTTGCCCCACTCGACTAGGTAGACTCTACTATTGCTGTTACGAATTCAACGTTATATGTGGCGAATCACCACGCCACACAAACCACAGCTGAAAGACAATACTTCAGTTTAATGAAGAAGTGTATAACATGGAATTCTGCGCAAACATGGGTCGCTAAGTTGGTCAAACACCACGGCCTTACTCGCAGGGAGCCATTTGCTTACCGCGCAAAACCTGAGAGCGAATGTTACGTAATAGACCGGTTTATTGGGACGATTACACACTACTGATGCAGTCGGAGGGCTGCGCGTCGTAAGGAACAGTACAGAGAATTTGCGTTAATTAATCAGAGACGAAGTATGCGTTAATTAATCAGAGATGAAGTAGCAACTTGGGTTTCCGCACACTCCGTGCAGAAAACTATCGTGGCGGCTTTTATGAGCAAATATTGCCGATATACAGTATATTGGCAGAATTTTGCCGATATAATGCATTGGCAACATCGCAAAATTCATCGGTCTATTTCTAGCGACTGCGCAGAACACCGCCACTACCAGCACTTCTCTTTACACCCGTGTTGCGACTAAGTCTAAAACGTCCATCAGTCCAATTTTGGCTGATGTTACTAATTCTGAAAAGTCATTGGAAACTTCACTGGAAATCAAACCCCTTGATGATACTTCAAGCAGCGTGAAATCAGCTTTCGCCGTTCCAACATCCCGTAACGAATTTCCAGTATCCAGTAGAACATCTTGGCACAACTTCACCAGATCACCACTCATTGACACAATAAGCGTTGCTTCCAACGCGAGCAAATCAGACGCAGGCTTCACCAGGGAATCGATTAGACTTCAAACCAAGTCATCGCCATCGTTCGACACCTCTGTGCCAACCAATACAAAAAATAACAACTCCGTGTCATTTGTAGGAAGTGGTAAGTGCCTTTTGCAGCTGGGAAGCAAACGCTGTTTTTGTCTTTATCACCGTGATTGGCATTGTTTTGGCGGTAAACACAAGTTGAAAACGCTATTATTTTTTGATTATTAAACCTCTATTTGCTGAAGTTGTAGTTTAACAATTTGACGCCTTTTGTAAGTACAACATATCCTTCAGATATTTTCTTTGCCTGACTCAGCTTTCTCAGCAGTGATGAGATCCTTGGCAGGTGGAGAGAGTATTTCAAATATCTTTTAAACCAATCGTTGCATGAGCAGCGTCAAAAAAGAGACATCAAGCAATAACGTTTGCCGGCCTTTATACATCACCACGCGCGGGATTTCGGACTTTTCTTGATGTCTTAGTATTCATTAGTTCGTTTTAGTATGCATTAATTCGTTTTATTACAATTCCTTTGGTTAAAAGTGACCAATGCAGATATAGATGTCGGAAAATATCCAATCGGTCAAACTCGATTTTTTTAAGAGGAAAACCTTCAGCTTTCTTGAAGATAAAAAATTGGCCAAAAATCACAACATTGATACCATTCAATCATCGTATCGACTTTTGCGAGGATAGGGAATATTAATCACACGTTGCTTAAGTAGAACCGAAATATTTTTTTCGTGAACTGTCACACATTCCTCCAGACCTACATGCTATCATTAGCAAAATTGCACTAAAACAAGATCTCCCAGCCGTCGCTAAAGCATTGTTTCGCAGGCAAAAAAACGTCATAGTCCCTTATTATGTGTTTTATAATCTTTGTGTCGTAACTTGAGTAAAACAATGCAGCTCTGTGTGTGCCTTTGTAAAAATGCTGGAAATATGACTGTTGCGAAACGATTTAAAATGGCAATAATGCTGGTAAAATTAATTACAGATAGCTGTAAGTTATAAAAAGTGTTTATCGTGTTTTTCTGTCAGTTCAAGTGTTTTGTTGTGCTTGTGTATGTAGCTGAATCTTGTTAATCTTACTTATAACAAAGAATATAATAGAATAGTAGGCTAGGAAAGGGGGCAACCTAGACCGGCGATTATGTCCAATCATACCCGCCCTTGCCTATAAATATTGACTTCAAAAATTATTTTTCGCCCACCTGCTGTTTGAGGCTTACTAAAACATCATTCTGTTGCGGAGATCACGCTGAAAGTAGGATTCCGTAGAGCATGACTGGGTGAAATGCCTTTTTGCCAGCTAACTAGCATAAGCGAATGCGATTCCACCATCCAGGAAAGTCTCATTGAAATCCATATCGACGATGAAGCCGTGCGGCATTTAATTCATGCGGATGGTCAGATCTTTGGATCAAGAGCAGTGAGGTTTTCCGGAAATTTGGGGAAAAGTGAAGCTATTATTACTGCTGGAATTTCGTACGACATATGTTGCTGACAACGTTTTCAGCAGTGTTGCGCAAAGGGTTGCCAGATTGACTTTTTAGGCCAAATTTCATAAATTTTGTCTCGTTTCAAGTTGGTTGGCCTAAAAAATTTTAGTTGGCCTTTTCTTGGCTTCATCTCAATTTGGTTGGCCTTAAAAAATTCGTTTGAGCCTTTGGCTGGTTTTTGGCCATTTTTCGTTGAAATACGTTCCTGTGCAGGAAACTACTACCCTTTTATTTTTACTACTATTCCAATTTTTTCGGCAACATATTTGCAATATTCTTGTGACAAATGCTATATTAGGCCGAGGCCCGCGTTCTGATATTAGTGATATTTTTGCGTAATCACTGGAAATGCGTGCACTCACTGCACTGTGTAGTTTGTATTGTGCCAACGCTGGCAAGCAGGTCTGCGTCTCCCGATAGAAATGCGATAATGACGTCGAGAAGTGGAAGCGTTATAATGATTCTGGTTGTAAGAACAGGAGTGAATGGGAGACAATTTTTGTATGGGTTCAGAAAGCTGCCGATGGATCAGTATTCAAACTGTCGCACTGTTTTGCCCAAAGTGTGCAATCTCACAAACCCTGAAAAGTAAGAAAAGCATCAGTAATGAGCTCCAGTACAATGCCAAGCAAGACTTAATCTTAATTTCAAACAACTTTTTTGAAATTTTGATTTTTTCTTGCCTTTGAACAATCGGTTTGGCCTTTTTCTGGCCTCTTTTTAGCATTGTTTGGCTTTTTATAGAAATTTTCATCTGGCAACCTTGGCTGCTGCGCATGCGCAATAAATACCACAATCGCCTTGACGTGAACAAGGCCGTTGGAAACGCCATACGACTTAAGCTGACCAATTTGCAACCTGCTTTGAAAAAGCTTGTAGATAAACAACAGGCTCATGGTTCGCGTTAGTTTGAAGCACATGCTTTTTGTAAATGAATAACGTTTACTCTACAAATGCATTTGCATACATTTCGTTTGGTGCGAACTAGATTGCTCGTTTTCATTTTATAAGCGCTGAATCATTTCTAAATCAAATATATATTTTCAATCAAAGATGAAACCATAGATAGGAGGCGATTTTCAAGCAGTGTTTCTGCAGAGGAGTGATTGAACAAAAAAAGGTTGAAGACCACTGATTTAGGGTTTCATCGCCCTACATACCACCATCCCATCGCATTTAGATTCGGTTTGCACTCTTTGCTGTGCGGCGAAAATACATTTTCTCTAAGCGTATTATAACCTACATGAAAAACATATCAAGAAATATACATGTATCGAAATATGCACCACGTCAGATGAATACATTTTTCCAAGTCTAAATGCATGCCGAAGTTGGGAAGAACATGGTTTCCTTTTGTGTTTTATGCAAATGTTTGCAAAAGCCTAAAACTACGAACATTTGGACAGCGTTTCGTTCCATTTTTTATTATGAACGGAATTTTTCCTGAAGTCCGAAAACCTATGTATAGTTCGACAAGGCTTCTCTAAAATTAACGTTTTTACCTGGGGCCAGCCACAATAACACAGCGTCTTAACAATTTTGTTCCCAACCAAAAACAAATGTTATTACCCGAAGTTGTAGGTAACATCCTCAAAGTTATTTGGCGGGGAATCTTCAACGTGATTTTAGAGCAGTGGTTTTCAACCTTTTTTGTACCGCGATCCATCACAACAACCCACTGTAACCAAACGACCTCCATCAAAAACTCGAATGAAGCAAATAAAATTCAGCTGTTTGAGTAAAATATTAACTCTTGACCCCTCCAAAAATGGTTCATGACCCATCTGGTGGAAGCGACCCCAGTTTGACAACCACCGTTTCAGAGAGTGAACGCTGGCGCTTTTCTAACTTTCCAACTTGGAAAGAAAGTTTCTTGCTGACGAATGCGCACGACACCTCAATTATACAACAAGGAAATTGACTAGCATCAAACGTATGTGCATACAAGACGAACTTTCTGATTGGTTGCCGTACTGAGCTGCACAGCTGATTTTAGCCTACATGTTCACTGTGAGTGGTTACTTTCACAAGTCAATGTCTTTGTGAATAAACCTGGCGAGAATTCGTGCTTGATAGCTCCGCGGGAGTTGTTGATTGCAGTTTGAAGACAAACTAGATTTTACGAAAACGTATTTTTCAGTGTTTGTACACAAAGTGCACAATATTTACCAGTGATCTTTTCACTTCAAAGTGCTCTTTTCAGCTTAGCTAATTCCGCTAATTAGGAGCTACTCCACGTGACCTGCTCTTGCACTTTTATCCTACTGGTGAATCAATGACAGCAACCAAGGTTTGGTGTCTTTTGACGAGTAAACGGACAGAATTAAAACCAGCTAAGACACCCTGAAAACCTGCCTATATGGGGAACAATTACCAAAATGACCGACCACAGAAGAATTTTTCAACGGACAATACTGCACTTACAACATCCGTGGCTTGATGTCTTCATTGCATGACATTGCAAACTGATCGCAGCAAACGTATCTGTAGGTAGTAAAACCATATTCAGCGTATTCTTATCGTTACTCCTAATCTAGTCTTTCTGACCTGAACACTTTTACTTAAACATGGCAATTTCCGGCTGGTACGGTGAACACCACTACCATGCTGGAAAATACCTTTATGATCTATCAAAGAAATTTTATTCGATTGTTTCCCAAAAACGTTTTTCTTCCAGATCTGTTTTGCCAAATACTGATCTAAAGCCATGGTTTATTTGTTAGGTAACCCCAAGTCATCAATGAAATGTTTCTGGAAAAATACTGACTTTAGTGGCGAGAAAAAAACGAAATCGCGCAAAATAGAAATGCTTGATATGCACAGTCACGTGTAAAACGCATCGGAAATTTTCGGCAGAGGCAGGTAGCAGCACAGATGCAAAAACGTTCATTTTTTTACTCTGTTCGAATACGGTTTTGACTGAGAATACGTAGAGTTACGTAAAATTGTTTTCCTGTTGAAAAAATTGCTATTTGATTCGACTCCGTCACTTCTGCGAAGACCAATCACTTGAGCTTTTGCCCCATTGCTTTTTCATCATTGCTTTCAAATTGTTATCTTTAAAAATTCTACTTGTTCTTTTAGTCATCGACAAGCCGGGCACCATTTATGAAGACATCAACAATAAAGCGCCATCTACAAGTATCGTGCCACCATCCGTCCGCACAGAACAGGGATCCGCCACCGATATATCAGCATCCACCAGAAACCATTCAGTGTTCGCTTACAATGCATCATTCAACAATAGAGCTGTCTCTATTCAAGGAGAGCTTCTGTCTACCTCTGCGTCCACCACCAGTGCAGCAGTCGGCCTATCAAACGTTGCAAACACATCATCGCACTTCATCATTGGTAGGTTTCTTTTCTGCAAAAAAATAACAGTTATATATAGTTATGTAAGAGTCTTGAATTTCAACTTGGTGTTTTACTTTTGCCCCTTCGCTCCATGGCATGCATAAGCTTAGAAATAACTGCAAGATTTGGAGCTTTGCCATGCAGATATGTAAATCAAGCTAAAATTTCTACAAACGATGCACCAAATTCGCTGCACTGAGTTGACAAAAAGAGTTTGTGACTTGCCGAACTAAGAAACAGCGCACTTCAAGATTTGTCTTCATGGCAATTTATTTATTCACCCCTCACTGCAATCAAAAATGAAAGTATCGCTAAAATCATTAATTGATCTCTGGTGCTAACATAACTCTTGTATGAGTTGCGTTTGTTGATTAATGCGATTTATTGCGTTAATTCTACTGAAGCAGACAACCGCCAAACGTCGGTACATATCCTATCCAAGGATAGGATATGCGTTTGCAAAGGTTGACGAACGGGCAGCTATATGCTCTTTACTAATGTGGTTAATTAAAATAATGAAAAACCTTGAGAACCTTGATTTTTTGAGAAATTTCGACATGCCCATCATTGGTTACGGCAGGGTCTCCAAATATTTTGTCCGAGGACCACGAGCCATTACACAACAATTTGAGAGCCGGACATCCTAAGTTGTGTGATTGTTTCGGGATACGTTACATTCTACCAAATCAACAAGTTTTCCGTAAATATATTTCTCTTTTCGTTATTGACAAAATGTCTTTGCGGCCGATGAAACGGCTTTGCGAGCCAGATTTGTCCGAAGCCGTATTTCGGAGACCCTGGGTTACAGCCTCAGTAAAGTTCGATCCTCAACCAGCAGGAACTCTTATTCTTAAACCTGTTCATATTAGAAGTAAGTAGCTAAGTCGAGAAAGTGTGAGTACTGTGTCTCATTATATGAATATCACCAAACAACGTGCAAACTCCTTGTGCTGGCAACGATCTCACGCAATTGGGACAAATTGTTGAAATTAGTAGTGGCAGAAAGATGGTGCGTCTATTGCTTACTGTAGCGTTTGTCAACTGAGGTTCCGCTGAACTTCAGGGTTACGCGAGAGGTTGCCAGGGGTTCCGCCAAATTCTCTGGGACGGAATCGCAACCACAATTCTATGTGGTTGCAGCAATACCGCGCTGTTTCATAGTTGCACAGGGTTCCATGAGCAACGCAAACATTTGCGGAAGGTTCCGCTGCAGCAAAAATGTTGAAAAACACTGGCTTGGTGTGTACATTAATGATCGTCGGTCACTAAACTTTGCCTTTCGTGTGTAAGAATTGGGTCAGGGTTAGGGGCGTACCGATGTTAGATGGCACCCGGGCAGTAAACATGTTTGGCGCCACTTGTTGGAACATAAGGTCTTTCAGGAGTAAATGTACTGTTTTGAAGAAAGTACTTGCGAAAATGTTTGGACTTCACGCCCCCCCCCAGTGATCCGGCGCCCGGGGCGTTGTGCCTCCCTTGCCCCCACTCGTTACGCCCCGGGAAGGGCGCTTTCGTTTTCACAGATAAGTACATGAAAACTTACATAAAGTTGTTGTTTTCGATGGACAGTTTATTTCCCGGCGTCGTTTCCTCAAGGCACGATATGTGTTTTTTGTTGAACCTTTTCTGTGTGATTTTTCGTTGACCATTCTTATTCGCAACATTTGAAGTGCAGTAAGTTTCAACTACAGATTTTGAAATGAAACTCTAGATGTCTAATTAAACATTCTTCTGGCTTTATAGTTAATTACCGAAAACTTGAGATTCTTTCTGAATTTATCAGTTTCCATTTTCAAGTATGAATGAGACAGCAATCATTTAAGAATATGCTGCGACGTCTCCACGCAAACGCTTTCATTTCGTCCATTGGAATTTCGGCTAAAACTACTGTTTGCGTCAGGGGTGGGGGGGGGGCTGCGCTGACCCGCATGAACATTTAATATGTCCCGCATCAAAATTTTCATTACCCAAGTTAGAACACAATATCGCATCAAAGCGAAATTCCATGACAAGTAAACACGTAAACAGTCAAGAGAGGTGTTTCTTTCCCTCCTTGGCATAGTTTTCTTTCCTTGTTTTCCTTCGTAATATAAAGACAGAAATTTAGGATGAAATTAATGTCTTTTAGCGCCCCTCCAGTTATATTCCAAAATTCATGCGGACCGTGATAGTAAAGAGGTTCCACATCCTTGATGTCGGTGAAAGCAGCAGATGGTGATTGGGAGAAAAACAATAAATCTGAGAACTATAATACTATGAAACTGAGAGAGCCTTTCACCAAATGAAAAGACTTGTTCCACAAAAACCTGGATTCGCGTGAAAAACAAAACGATTACATAAAAACGTTAGCAAAAGTTCTCCACAACGATATTAAATAGAGCCTGCATGAAAGGCTTTTCCCAGATGGTGTATAAAATATACATATGCTTTCATTAAGGTATCGTCGCACGTCTGAAGATGGAGGCGTAATTTCATAAAGACTCGTACTATAATTGAAAGGGAGATATTTTCCAAGAGGAACAATAAGTAATGTGACATTCATTGCGAGAGATGGGAGCTTTCGAAGCACATCGTTTAGGCTTGAAATGCAAAAGCTTTCTTATCCTTTCGCTGTTTTTATCATTATCGCTTTGTGTTGAAAGTGTTACAAATGCCAGTTTCATGCATAGTTGTTTAAAAGGCGTTGCAGAGAGGATTTGAAAATTTGCATAAACAAATTCGCAAGCACTGCTCCCGTGCAGGCTGCTTCCTGTTGCTGCCATGAAGGCAAATCTAAATCTGCAAGTTGCAATATTTGATGATACACACGTTGGAAGATAGTTAGGTTTGCAACGTGTGATGTTTAACACGGTGGACGTTGTGACCTACCAGCAACAGCTATAGGGTTGAGCTGCAGTCACATTTTGTAGTGAGCAAAGGTTTATCTATACCTTGATCGCCATTTACCCGCAGCACCTGTCGTAAGGCAATCATATTTTGTGCATTGTGCCCGCTGCAAGTGTGCCGCTCACGTGACTGAATGCTATGTGTTTTGACATATTCGTTCTCGGGCGTTGCATTTGGTTGCTTGTCAGCGTACTGTTCCACAACCAGAACACAAAAAACAAACAGAGTGAAAATGAACCCAGAAATTGTACAAGCTCAGTCCTGGCGCTACAGCACCATTGTAGTTATAAAGCGCCAACAACAAAACCACCATATCAAACAAACAAACAAGCATGCTGTTCGGTGTGTTGGCGCGTGGTGCAATTATCAATATTCTTTTGTTATTGAGAGTTGTTCGTATGCAGTTCACTAGAGCTAATAGTTTACTATTTTGAACTTTAGTCTACAACACCACCTTTGTAGCTTTCGGCCGGTGTGTACGTGGTTAAAAACTATATGGACACAACTATATGGACCGTAAACCTGTGTTCTGTGTAAAAAACACTTTCGCTCTCGGTCTACCTATCTGTACGTAATGAGTTTTTGCGAAGCAGATACCGGTCAATGTACAAATATAGACCTGGCTTCTAGTGGATATGGGACGTAATTTTTTATCTTGAACGTTTATCTATTGTTTTGTAACCGAGATTAGAAATAAAGAGTAAAACGTTTGTATGCATTAACCGTTTTTCATATAAAAAAAGAACTCTCCGTTTCCTGACCTTTGACTAATTGTCAGTTTCACATTGAAATATGCCAATAAAATATTTCACAGAATTGTTACTCATTACCCTCTTACAACGAAGAAGTGCAAACACGAGATTATGAGCAAAAGAGTAAAACAGTGCCTAAACGCGCACAGTTATTGCCACACTCTAAGGTAATGAGTATCCAGTACTTTATGGCAGTCACTTGTTGCTTTACATTGAAGAAATGGTTTTCTCATCCGTAGTATAAATTGTGGCAGTAATACTGCAAAAACAAAACGTGAGTATGCTATTTAACATATTTCCCAGCTGTACCTTATTTGTTGACGTAAGCGTTCAGTCTTGGTTGGGGAATACTTTGCTTTGAATCTACAGATGACATTGTTAATACTTGCACCTTGGCTTCATCAGAAGTTGGGGCCCTAAGCGTTCTTTCATTCAAAGAAGGGAGAAGGTAACTGTCAGATTTATTAGTGCAATACCTTAGTCCTCATCAGTTGCCTTTACAGGTTTGCGCAGTGATGGGTTGATTGATGCTTGTCTAGAAATGGGAGATTTTGCAGATCAAAACTCAAAATGTTTTGTACTCAACACAGACATATATGAGGCGCCTTTGGTAAAAATATTTGTCGGATACATTTACCGCAATAAAACTGCTAAATTGGACAGATTTAGCTAAGTAGGAACTCTGTTTCGATTTAAACCTGTTCCAAATATGCTCCGATTTCACTAAAATCTGTCCGATTCAGCATTTTCTTTTGTGTGAAATTTGTCCGATATAATTTTTTTACGAACGGCGCCGCATACACATAACTCAAAGAAGAACAAGGATTGCGCATCTTTCACGACGAGAAGAAAGGCTTGAGCAAACGTTTAGAATTTCAGCACATCAGCTTGCAGAACTTGTGAATACCTGTCAGAGTTGCCAATTCGGCTTTTTTGAATCCATATTTTGAAATTCTACCTTTTTTTAACGCCTTTGGCTTTTTTGGAAATCGTAAAAAGCCAGACAAGATCTGGCTTTTTTTCTGTCGGAAAGGCTTGGCACTGGCAAAACATTGTCTGAGCTGCATTTTTCATCACAAATCTCTTCTGACAACAGTCTATGGCCATGCAGTGTGCTCAGAATATTGCTAAGGTTTTACTGTTGCCCTAAAAATGATTGATATTATCAATAACAAACATATCTACGAGAGTGTAATTACGGGGAAGGAAAATGCTTCTAAAGGTTGGAATTGCATTATATCGATGTTTCCGATGAGTTTTAATGTCCCTTTTGTGTTTGGTTATGCATGTTTTTTGTGTACATGTGTTAAAACTGCTATCTAGCAAGTAGCATTTTTGGGTCAAGGTCTGGTTTGTTTGGTGAACATAGGTTGGCAACCCTGCTACTTGCTTGCTAGTCCTCGTGAGCCGTGCCTGTTGTGAACTTGTGACTGGCCAGTCCAGGTGAGAACGTTTGCCAGTTCATGCAGCCTTCAAGATGTGCAATCAATTGCTCTCCATTCTATGCAGTTCAACTGGTGTTGAGTCTCAAACACTGGTTATGCTGCAAGCAATCGTCCTACCTCACCCTTTATTGTCATGTACAGTATTTAGTTGTAATTATTATCCTATGACTCAAATTTTGAAGTAAACGAGTAGACGAGATTTCTGACCTTTCAAGGATAACACACGTCAACGGTCAAAGAAAAACCGTTGAGCGGGGCAGTGAAGACGCCAAAAGCTAAAGTTGGTATGATATGCTCTAACCAAAAAGCTCTTCGTGACATGACCAAGGAAAACCACGTTAACCATAATGTGTCAAAACAACACATGTTGACCATACTGTGTCAAAACAACACATGGCTACTTCTCAGGAAACTGCAGCACGAACTTGAGAGAATTAGTTTTTGAAACTGACAAGCTATCTATATAATATAATCATCGGATTTTCGTACTCCTCGTCAGTGGAAAAAATTTGCATACTTTTTTACCAGGAGTTGATCACTCTGTGAGCTGTACTTTCCAGGAAATGCCAGCAAAGCCACTGCTTAATGTTCGGTGTGGCAATCGAAACCTGCTCTATGTGATTTGATGATCTGCACTGTGTAAAGCAATACCAGGAAGCTGCACCTCGCGGATACAATGGCGCTTGGAAAGTACAGAAGTCCGTCGTATACTTGCAGAGCTTTTCCTGAACCAACATTTCTATTTGCTTGTTGTGTTGACGAAACTTTGAAAGCACGCATACTTAATATGACCTCCAAACCACAAACTGATAAGAAGAGTCAACCTATACTTGAAGCCAAGATCGACAATCGTGTCGAAGAGTTTTTTTAACAGAGTCTCGTATGCCCAGCAAACGACATTTGAGATTTTTCCTTTCGTCCACAGATTTTTGAAGATGTATAGCTGCGAAGTTTTTTGCTTTGTTCAAAAAAAAAAATTACACCAATCACGATTTTCATTGTTCATGAAAAATATTCAAGATTAAGGTACGACAGAATGTCTTTCAATTATTTGTAAACGCAATATTTTTAGCGATTCCCCCACGTGTGGCGCACACCTCCCGTTTTGGGCAATTATTTAATGAGGTTTAAAAGGAGAAATGGACTTCATCCGTTTAAATAGGCGTTTATTTTTGAAAACCCAACTACATATTTCCTTGGGGTCATCACGATTTTGCAGATGATTAAATATGAACATGGCCCAGAAAATGTTGTGAAACACTGCATTAATTCGATGTGTTTATGAGTTAAGATACAGCAACAGAAAATTCGTCAAAATTTGTTTCAATTTGTTGTTAATAATTAAGTCTGGATTTCTCATCTAGCGTTGAACTGCATCTTGGATGCGTGACTGCAAAGTTTTGCTGCTTCTTACACTGAAGTCAGGTAACTCAACGGGTTGTGTCATTTCCTTGGATGATGCAGCCGTTGAAATACTTACGTTTTTAGTTGGAAACTTCAGGCGAGACAAAATTGACATAACAAGAGAGGTATAAAATTTACAAAAATCCACCAATTGAAACGTGGGTGAGCATTTCAATCCTGAAATAATAAGCTCCTGGCTATAATATTGATTAAAAAAGTTATCTGAAATATTAACATGATGTTTATCTGACCTTAACAATTGAACTGTATTTTTGTTTGAAGTTTCACGGACATTTCTGGTTTATTTTAAAGAATGACATACATCAAGTTCGAAAAACCACAGACATGGTAAAATCAGTTTAAAGAGAATAATTCGAAATAGGAGGATAAGTGTTCGCGCTTAATTTTTCCTTTTTGAGTTTGAAATATCGACTTCCTTTTCTCTGCAGGCATTTCCTCTAGACGCTGCATTTTCCTAATTCAGACTTACCTGGACTACAAGGAATGAACCTTTTGTTCCAAATCTGCAAAAAAACGTTTAAATTACATTTGTTTAACTTTGAATCGGTTGTTTTATCAAAGAGTAAAGAAGTTAAAAGGGAACGTAGGATGAGAGTATTGTTCTCATTGAAAAGTGTCGAGAAAAATCGAAAGTGAAAACTCAAATATTTTTCGCTAAAAGCACAGCTAAAAAACACAAAAGAAAAACTAAGAGTGATTACTTCAGGTTCTAGTTTGTTGATCATCGATACATTTTTACTGGACTAAGTTCACGGTGGATTATTATTGTGAACAAAAAAATGCACAGGAAATTGTATAACATAAAATGAGTGTTTCCGAAAGAAATCTGACCACTGTGTGATGGCTTGTTTGCAAACAAAGTCTATTGCAAACCATGGGAGAAAGTAGCCTCGTTTTCATGTGACAGATTGTACGTTTGAAGTCAAATCTGTCGCGACGTGTTTTGAGATACAGTACAAATTTGATATGACTCAAAAAAGCTTGTTTTGATTCACGTGGTTAGCTCAGTCTGAAAACACATACCGCATGTGTTATTAGTTATTTTGACTTTTGAATCCACCGACGCCCTTTACGAACACCACCGACGCCCTTTACACACAACAGCACCAGTACGTCTGTGATGAGCGAGGTAGATTACGCAAAAAAACTTTCGATTTTGTTGTTATTTACAGAAATCCAGCAAACGTACAGTTTTCCTTTTTTCCTGCTGAGACACAATGAAGGCCTGGATGCTTCTATGTTAACAACTGCTGTTTTTGAACTCGTGAAACAGTTCTATGCTACAGAAATTGGTAGGCCTAATGCAGCCAATGCTATAAGCGCTTGCGCTGATCAGCCTTAGCAGACAAAATAAATGCATTTTTCGGATAAAGTTAACTATCGCCGAATACAATCTTAAACATGCATAGCCTAGTGGATGAAAGGTCAGCAAAAAGTGGTGAGATGGTTTTTGTACCTAGACGATAACCCAGATTCCTACCGAAACCTAATTATTACTTTTTGGCCCATTTGAATATTCCTTTATATTTGCATGCAAATCCATTCCCTGTTCTTTGCATTAAGTCGACAAATTAACAAGCAAAAAGCATGCGAAAATAATTAATCTCCTTTGTGCAGGTAATAGCGTTTTTGTAAAATATCAAGATCAAGGGTTTTTTTAATCCAACCCCCCAACCTCCCCCTTGCGTACGTCCTTGGCACTGAATATAAACTAAAATATCAGCGCCCCAAGTTAGGATATCGGAAGAAAATACACACAACGCTACGGCACAGCAGTTCATAACTGCAAAAATATCAGGATGAGCGTTCAAACAGGGGAGTAGAACACACTCATCACTGCGTCGGAGCATTTACGATTACAATTTTTGCGATAAGTCGACAAATTAACAAGCAAAAAGTATGCGGAAACAATTAGTCTCCTTTTCGCAGTTAATAACGTTTTTGTAACATATCAAACTAAAGTGGGGGGATTAACCCCAACCCACCCTTGCGTACGCCCTTGGCAGACAATATAAAGACAATGGTTTTGGACAAAGTGAACTATCGCGGAACACGATCATGCTTAGTGGACGAAAGGTCTGCAAAAAGTGGTGAGATGGTCTCTGGACGCAGACGATAACCCAGATTCCTACCAAAACCTAATTATTACTTTTTAGCCCATTGACAATGTTCCTTGAAATTTGCATGCAAATTTATTCCATGGTATTTGCATTAAGTCGACAAATAAACAAGCAAAAAGTATGCGAAAACAATTAATGTCCTTGCGAAGGTGATAAAGTTTTGTAAAATATCAAGCTCAAGGTGGGGGGCTAACCCAACGCCCCCATTGCGTACACCCTTGAGTTCCAGACATGTTATGCTCAACACCGCTTTGTCGCTACCTATCTCTCAATATTATGACCGCTATTTTTGGGAATCGTAACAGTGACCGTTATTTTGGGAATCTACTCGAAGCGCGCTTACTCTGGTGAGCTGGAGGCTGCAGCATTTTGGCGAAATTGACTTTTCGGTGTCGATTGCGCAAATTGATAGAATTAATCGGCTCGTACGAAGCAGTGGCACCACTTTCACACGCAGTCAGGGCCGGAGTAATTTAACGCGAGGCCCCGGAGTGTTAGCATCAGGATTGAGGCGGTGGTTATATGTTGTGCTTATAAAATGCAGCATTGATTGGCTGAAACGTTGGCGGATGTCAAGCTAAATTTCTGATTTATTGGTGTTTATCAGTTATTTTGCTTCTCAGAGTGAAGGAATAAAGTTTGGCGTTTACCTTTTTGATGTGTGTTGTGTAAATTAAAATTTATTGGTTAGATGTCAGATACCCACAACAAGATAGAGTATGGGAATAATTATAACCACTGAAAAATATCGGACTTAGTCTTACACCTCAATTATTTTGCTTTTTCTAGCCTTAACCAAACCCTAACCCGATACACTTGCTTAAACACTAAACCCTGAGCCCTAATCATCAGTTTTCTCAGCGTATTTGATATGTAGATTGCCATTCTGTGCATGCGCACATGGCGTAAAGTCAGAAATTTCGCTTGACACCGGCAGAGCAGAGTGTGTTTCTCATGCGATATTTTTTGTATTCTGTCTGAATGCACATGGGGACTGTGTGCTGATGTGACTGTCCAGCCTTTCCTTGGCAGAGTGTGTTTCTGATAATGTTTTTGCTGAATTTCGTTTTGGCAAAAGGACTAGGACTACAGTTGTTGCGGTCAAGTACAGTGGCGGATCCAGACCAGGCGTTTCGGAGGGGGGGTCAGTCAAAACGTCGTCACTAGTTTTAAATACCCCTGGTTCTTTATGGCAATCGATGGGTGTCACATAAACGTGGTTTTTGTTTGCAGGTTAAAAACGTGGCAACTTTTGTTGGTCGAACGAACTATGCAATCTTTCATGGAATTACAATGATTTAAAATCGCTTTATATCATAATTAACAAAACGTTTGAAGCGGGTCCAGGAAGATGGGCCCTGTTTTTCACAGGTTACACAAAACTGAGAACATTGTTTGTGTCCCACAAATGTTTTATCTAAAAATACATGTTTGAAAAATATTCCCTAAGGCAGTGGTCCTCAGCCTTTTTGTAACCGCGGACCGGTCAATACATGACAATTTTACCACGGCCGGGGAGTACTCTATGACTGTTGCTCTTTTTTCAGCAGCCGAAATTAAGTTACCAGTATGAGCCTTAGATAAGGCTGCTACAGTACAGTCTGCAGCTTTGCTCCATCTCCAACACTCTCACTTTATGCTCCAATGCTCTCACTCTATGCACCCAACAGTGCCTCCATGAGACGAATCGACAAATCACATGCCCAGATACCTGCCCTTTCGAAAGGGGAGTGTTGCTATCGGAAATCCCGAGCGGCATGAGCGCAAAGCTTCGCACTGTGGCAGCAAGCAACAATATAGTTCACATGCCATGATCACTCTATTATTGCTTGTTCGCGCCACATATATGTATGGTGTTGTTCTTCACGCACATCCCGTTCGTGGTAAATCACACATTTAACTCAACACCACCGGAGAGGTTGCAACAGGAGCAATGGGAACGGATGTGATTTTTTATATTACTTTCATAGGTAATTTTATTTTCTATCAAGATTGAATTGAAACAGATTTACTGAAATTATTCGCCCACCCAGAAATTTCGGAATGATTTTCTGTAATTTCTGTTATTATTTTTGAGATTAACATTGTTGCTGAACAGAAACAAGCCCAAGTGGCAACTATTTTTTTGTTTTTTATAAGTTTCCACTGGGCTCAATTCTTTTATTGCACCCCCCTACAGCTGCTCTAGCGTTCCTGGTTTCACATATTTGAACATGGGACTGCTGATGTCAAGAAAAAAACATCAATACTATTATTCCAGATTATAAAAAAGATGTGACACTGTTCAAAAAAAGTAGAGGCAGACGGAATGAGACCCAAAATTCACAGAAAATACCTGCAAACTCAAGCTCTAGTCTCCACGATAAAGTCATTTTCCAATTTATTGTATACTACTATGAACCCTCCCCAAACCAGCTCAAAGCCACCCCCAATGCTGTTAATCAGGCGACGGGTCTGCTTCTACCCAGGCCAACAAACACAGATGAGAATCAGCCTACCGGTATTACCAATTTAAAACCGCGAATATCAGCCAACACCACATTTACCACTAAAAAAGCTAAAATTTGCACCAGAAGATTGTTTTTATGCTCAAATTTGTCTGATTTACACCGAATGATTTAACCAATGAGCTACGCATTTTGCTGTCGGTTAAAGATTTCGTTAACCATGCCAAATTTGTTTTTTCGTGCCCGGCGTGAGCTGCCTTACGGGATTGCAATTGCAACAAAAGGATCAAAACCATATGGCAGGGAACCTATTTGCTATCACGGGCCACATTGCGAAAGTTTGCTGGAGGGTCGCAAAAATAAATAATATTATCTTAAACTTTTTCCCTTGTCTCCCTAAGGAAAATATGGAGAGAAAACTAGGAGAATGAGCGAGAGATACGTCTCTTGACTTACTAAGTATCTGTTTATCACGGAGTTTCGTTTTGATGCGATTTGAGTTCTATCTTCGGCAGGGGTGAAGTGGTGCGGGAACGCGTTCCCACACCTTCAAGAAACGTTACTTGAAGATTTAGATTTTTCATTTCAATTTCTACACGTAGCGCCTGGAGCAGCATAAATGAATAAATGACAAGTCATCTCGTGTAGGCTATAGCACCACAGCAGTAGCATGATTATGTAATTACTGTTTGTGACATCAACAATGGTATTTGGGTACTCGACGATTCGTCTGATCGTTTGCATTTATCGTTATTCTGCTGCACGGCCGGGTTTAGCTGATGCGAGACCCTAGGCTAATCCCTTTGTGAGGCCCCTCTCCCATTGTTACGAGGAAAAAATGGAACAGCGTTAATCAGTTTGCGCAAAGTCGAAGGTAATGATGCTGACGCTCTAAAAGTACAATCAATAAAAAATTATAAATCATTGCCAGAGTGCTCCACAACCACTGCACTTGTTGCTGCCTTCGATGCAAAAGCCTTCAGTGACACGGAATTGTTGAAATCGTACTTGGATGGCGGGAAAAGGATTATTAGTTTTTGCAGGCAAATCAACCGAAAACGTCTTGGTTAAATATTTGACAAAACACATGGCATACGTTTTTAATAAGTTTCACATCTGTTTTGTCTTATCTGTGCTTAAAAAACCAAACACATTCCACATTTGTCTGGCGGTGTAAGGTCGTTAAAGCACAACGTGAGGACCACGTTGCGATTCTAGAATTCAAAAGTGGGGGGCCACTTTGGGGCCAAAGAAAAAGTAGGGGGCAAACATAAATGTCTATCTTGCATCGGCATTTTTACGTTAACCAAAAGAACTTGAACGTGAATTCGAGGCACAATTTGGGGGCCAGACAGTGGTCCACCCAGGCCTCCCTTAGAATCGCCACTGTTGCGACTCGCTTATCGCGGCTGTAAAAATCTCACACACACGAGAAAAATACGTCAAGTACAACGCACGCAAATGATTGCAACTGCTATTGGTTCACGATTCGCGTGTTAGTTACTTTTTCAGACTGCTATAAGAATCGAACGCAACGAAACTGTCGCGCGAAACGATGTGAGATTTGAACCCGAACGGTCGCCAGAACGTTTTCAATAGGGAGCTTTACATTTGCGCAGGGTCTGGACATTCTGAAAATTTGTTAGAATCTCCACTGATTTATAGTGCTTCATATTTAAATTTGGAGGGGCTGAGCCCAATAATGCTCCCTCGTGGCGACAGGACTAGTCTAAACCTCCCTTATGCTGTCATTATTAAAATACGTACAAAAAGCTACAATAATCGAATCTATCAAGGCTCAACAGAGCACAGTAAACGATTTAAAAAGGATTTGTCCTGGCCTTCTTCATAACAAGATCATCCAGGAATTCATTATAATTAAATTTTTTACTTTAGTGCACCGAATGCTTAGTGCGGGCAACATCTGCTGGACACTGCAACCTTTAATTCATTTTTAATTATTTTGAATACACTTTTCTCCTGAGTAGTTAGTGAACATTTCGCTAAGTAAAAGGGTCTGCGTGGTTGGATAAACTAACAACCACTAATGTAAGGCATCAGACCCAAACGCGCTTTTGTCATTTTCTTGCTGTTACCCTTTTCTTTGTCTCTTTGGGGTAGAGTTTTGTAGTTGCCAGTTGGCAAAGTGGCTTTTGCTTGCTTTTGAAGCTCCAGTCTTCTCTGATTGGCTTAGCATGGGAGCAGTAGAAACTTGCGCAAGTACTCAACAGCAATGTGATTTCTGAATGACTGTTAAAGAAAATTAAAATGGAAAAAAACCATAGCTGCAAACACCAAAGGAGCTTTACGTAATAGAAACGCTAACAAAACTACAGTATTGCTCAGAAGAAGCAACTGTGTTTTTATTGTAGGATAGTGCTGCTAGCCCTACACATGTCCCTTATCTGTAATAGTACAACCTCAAGCTTTGAGCAGATGCATTTCAAACACGAACAGCCATTAGTTCTTTTGCCTAATCCACACATACAATCGGTACGATTCAGCACACACAGGACACAACCAACGTGCTTTGAATATATCGACATAATAATCGACATGCCGCTTGACCAACGGTCATATTGAGATTCATCGCAACTCGTTGGAAGACCCCGGTGTTATCAACACGGAATCTAATTAGGTCAGCTCTGTCCAACCCAAGTGGCTTACTAAGCCAAAAATTATTTCACTACTTAACCTGTGCCGCACATTGAATGACATGTTTATGAGAGTCGCACATTGAATGGCTTACTTTGATCTAAGCAAATTGAATTTAGCATAAGCTAATGTACTGAAAGCATCCGAATCCTAACCGCCATGGTAAAAGACGTAATAAAGTGTCACTGAGGATCACCTGCATCACAAATGTCAAAGATTTCAAAATAAGATTATCAAAATAAGGACAGGTTGTAAGTATGTAAGATACTTTTACCACAGCGAAAACCTAAATTGGACCGCAAAAAACTTCAACTGGGCCACATGCCGGCTGCGGGTTGGATGTAGCTGGATTAGGCGAATAAAACGAAATTTCATGAATAAAATAATTAATACAAAATTTTGACCAATATTTATCGAACTGATCATATACCGGCAATTGACTTTATGGGGACCACAGGTTGCTTGGATCTTGAGGCCTTAGGATTAAGCCTACATAGCCTATGGGTAAATCCGGCCCTGATCTGCTGTCTTGGTTTCAGCGGAGTAATTAGTCTTGAAGTTTTAAGGCCGTTGCGGAGTAGGTTACAGGAAACTAGTTAGCCTTAGTGTACTGCGAGAACCAAAGGAGTTTCTTGCGTATGAGGGCATTTGAGCGATCGATAGTGTGAGAGTTCGGCTTTAACCTAAATCAATGGCGCAGTAGGGTGGGAAAGGCGTTACAACACCTCTTTTTTAGCACTACACCCCTGATCTTCGGTGACAAAATTCTGATACGCAGGCCATGTGCACACGGTCTGTATTTGTTCCCCGGGCCGCAGGTTCCCCACCCCTGCCATATGGCGATCAGTCACTGTTGCTGGGCATGTAACCAGGGGGGGAGAAAGGCGTCGTACTCCCTCTCAAATGTGACTGCAAATATTGAACCAATGAGCTGAAATTGCCATCACCGCGTAAAGCCTATTCATTCCACCAAGCTGGTAGCTGGAATTTTGTCAATATTTAAGCGTTAGAGCTGACTGCTGAGTACTATGTTTTGCTGAGGAGCGTCGTGCTAACAGGCAGTAATTCAATGCTACGCTGCGTTTTCCGCTTTGGTCTGAGGTGTTGCACAATTGCATTGTGAGGTCACAATGTTCGGTCATGAAACACGTTCAATACATTTTTGTCAGATAGCGGTAAGGTGCTTGCTAACATGCATATGTTGCCATAACTTTTTACATGCTACATTGTGGAAAAAAGCAGTGGCATTATGTCCAACAATAAACTCATCCACTTATCGTTACGTTACAAATACTACTATACCATGTAAGGGCGTAACAAGCGGGTGCAAAGGGGGAAAAATACTCCAGCCGCCAAATCACTACCGGGGCGCCTAATCACTACGGGGGGCGCTTCAAATCCCAACAGTATCACAAGTGCTTTCTTCAATACAGTGCATTTGCTTCCGAAAGACCTCAGGTTCGAGCATGCGGGCGCCAAAGTTGCTTCTTGCCCCGGGCGCCATCTAACTCGCTACGCCTCGGCTGCACTGGCAATATGCCTGAAACTGTTTTTTGGCTGTGCAAGCTTCCTAAATCGTGCGTCAGTTATAAGTTTTCCATTGTATTCTTATTTTCATTGCTGATTTTCCTATCAAAGCTACCATCAAGCATTATGAATGAACTTGTAACCAAAATATATTTGCACAGCTTACCGACAAGTCCAGAACTGTGCTAATGAAAGCGACCGTGTTTACAATTGCTGAGCAGTTCTCACGCGGTAAAGAAATAAGAAAACAGTAGTATTATTACGAAAGAATAACATTGTTGATTCCAATCGACAAGAGGCTGGGTCAAAGTCCGGCACGTGAACCTTGCAGTTCAACGAAGTGTAAAGCAGTGTTTGTTTACTTTAGAATACGTTGAAGTTCCTTTTCTACTTCGTTAAGCACCAAAAAGGGGCGCATTTGTATCAAAGGGGTGCTATTTCAACGGGGCGCCACAGACGTTTCGGGGGGAGAAGTTGCCCCAAACTTCCTCCCCCCCTTGGATCCGCCACTGGTCAAGTATATGCCTACCGGTCAATTGCCTCAATGTAAATTAATTATTGTTGGTGATGTTCTTCCTAGTAACGCTTGCTAGTTGCATTTTCCCCTCCTTAATTTCTTCTTTTCGTTTGCGTCTCGGTTTCCTGTCACTCAGTTTGAAAATTTTTGTTTGGCTGTTAATCGTCTTGGGAGTCGAGTAACGCTGACTTCGGTGATACCAGCTCCCGCCTACTACAAATCTTGTGTTTGTTCGTAAATACTGATTGTTGAGTTAATGCGACAAAACTTTTGTGCGTTCATGTTCCTTGATTTGGTGTTAGCCACACAATATTATTTTTTAGCTTGGAAACAGTCCAACATCAGGTTTTTTGTTTAGGCCTATTAGTTATTAGTTGGATACTCGTTCGAATACTTCGCTGATGTCATCATGTTGTAGCTATTACCAGCTACAGCTGTGCATTGGGCTCCAAAGCGTGGTGTTCGGGGAGGTTAAGCAGCCGACAATTTACGCATTTACGCTAAATTTGGCGAATGTTCTTGCCAAAAGGTTTTCAAAAAGCAAAGGACCATGACATGGTTGACTGCGCACGGTGACGTTGTAGATATAGCTTCACCGCCCGCTCCAGGGAGCGGCATTTTCTTCTAGGGCCAGGAGCGGAAGAATGTGCTCCTACGCCACTGCATTGTATCCCTTGATCTGCCGTTTAGGCCAAGAAAAAATTTACAGATAATCTGAAATGGCGTGAAGTAGGAGATTCATCCCAAAGCTTTTCGTCTGACACTCTTCAGGGGATATCGTCAGAATGAAGTGGAGATACTACCGAACTGGTTTATATACAGAGAAGAAGAGATCTCAT